>OGEN01000049.1_pt1 | contig 170004 bp, 116 predicted proteins | sample 1570671 | NCBI WGS metagenome assembly OGEN01 (sample SAMEA2582128, study PRJEB24529) | metagenome | biome: Human gut stool | place: China | collected 2011 | reverse complement strand
GACCCTCATCAAAACCTTTTGTCTCTTGCTGACATTGCAAATATAGATACAAAAATAATGTGAGTATCAAATAAAGCGATAATAAAAGTTAAAACGATCAAAATAGTTGCTGAAAATATCAAATAATACAATGTGATTCTCTCAAAACGTGTGTATGTCTCTCATATTATACCTGTGGAAACAACAGGGATGAAATCTCTTTATGTTCTTATTTGATAGAAATACATAGTTTTTGTGATATGAATACGCCTGTGTGAAATTTTATGTATGGAGGTTCAGGTGTAGTGGCGATTTGCGTAAAAGATGCGAAAAAAATATGATAATCATGTCTTATTTCGTAAATAAACTGTTTCCAATGTTCTCCAAACGAAAATTTATTAGCATCTTTGCATAGATGATTATGTGCAATTATGGGAGAACACTTGATTGTTGATTGACAGTATATTCGGGAGAAAAATTATCTTAAGAACTAAAATATATATCATTATGTGTACTAGAGCTCTGTTCAGGAAATGGTTCATCTTTCTTGTTTGCTTTGTTTTTTGCGGTCGACAGGCTTTTGCTGCAGGGGATTCTGTCAATCCTTTGGAAATAACCGTTCTTATTGTTGTCCTTATTCTTGTTCTACTATTCGTTCCTGCTGCTTTCTATTTAAGAAAGATGTATACCGGATTTACAGGTCAGTCTCAGAAAATCGTAAAGGAAAATGAGTTGCTGGCACTCAAACAAAATGAGGCGGACCGGAAATATAATGAGTTGGAAGCCGCGAAGAGAGAATTGGAAGAGCAAAAAGAAGCTGTAGAGTCAAAAGCCATCGAGCTCGAATCCCAAAAGAATGAGTTAGAATCCCAATATGATGCACTGGCGGCGGCCAATGAGGAATTAGCTAAGAAATGTGCTACCCAGGAAACGGCTATTTCCACTCTGAACAGTAATAAAAAGGATCTGGAGCAATTGCTCGTTACCAAGATAAAAGAAAGTGATGCCTTGCAGCGTGAGGTTGCCGATAAACTTTCAGAAGCCGAATCCCGATTGAAAGATGCCGAATTGATCCATGATAATTTCTTTATCGAGACAATCCATGAGATGCGTACTCCTCTTTCCCTTGTATTAGGTTCGCTGTCATTAGTCGTACAGAATAAAGACGATAGCCGTGACATGTCTACCCAGTTACTTTCGGCCTATCGTAACACATTAGCTTTGCAGGACCTTGCCGACCAGCTGATCGGGACACGCCGCGCCAACGATGTCGCCAACTATTTGCGTATAGCCCGTTATGACCTGATAGAGATATCCCGTCAGATTTGCGACCTGTTCGTCGACTGGGTGGCCATGAACAATGTCGATTTCCAGGTGAATACCCAGACCTCTATGTTATGGATCTGGCTGGATCGTCGCAAAATGGAATATGCATTACGTACATTATTATCTAATGCATTCAAAAATACATTTGTTTACGGCAAGGTTACGCTGGATATTTCGGTAGTCAGGAAAGACGGCAAAGCCTATTGTGCCATATCGGTACAGGATGAAGGGTTGAATGAAAACGAAAGTACCCGCCGTGGTTTGCGACAGGTACATGATATGACGGACGATATTGGCGGATTCTATAGTAATGAAACGACAACATCGGGTACTACCTATACATTATTAATACCGCTAGGCAAACAGCACTTGTTGGAGCGTCGTGTGGAATTTGTAGAACCGGAAGCCGACCTTGTCAAGCTGAATGATCGTCAGAAGGAAGAAATTGCAGAATTTATCCAGATCGTTCCGCAAAAAAGGACAACCGGCAAGAAAATCTTGGTCATCGACGATAGTGACCAGATCCGTTGGTTCCTGAAGCATGTCTTTGCAAAGGAATATGAAATACTGGAGGCACGTAATGGCGAGGAAGGTCTGAATGTCGCTTTTGCAACCAATCCCGACCTGATCCTTTGCGATGTGATGATGCCGGTCAAAGACGGTTTCGAGACCTGTAAGGAATTGAAGGCTGATCCGCGAACATCCCAGACTCCGGTCGTTATGCTGACAGCAAAGGTGGAGAGCGAAGATATTATTGTCGGTCTCGAAGCGGGTGCGGACGATTATATCACCAAGCCGTTCGATATTGAAATTTTGCGTAGCAAATTGAACAACCTGGTAAAGCGTCGTGAGCAATTGAAGCAATACTTTACCAAGACGCTTGCCGGAACAGTTTCGCAGGAAACGGATGAAAATGAATCGAACATACCGAGCAATCCGTTCATGGATCTGGTAGTGAAGAATATCGAAATGCATTTGGACGATTCTACTTTTGAGGCGAAAGTGCTTGCAGACTCACTGAATATGAGTTTGCCGACGTTGTATCGTAAAATCAAGCAGTTCTCCGATTGTAGTATCCTGGAACTGACCCGTACGATTCGTCTGAAAAAGGCTGCCGAATTGATCCAAACACAGCAGTATTCGGTACAGGAAGTGGCCGAAATGGTAGGCTTCAATGATACCGCCACATTCCGTAAACGTTTCACGGAGCAATATGGAACAACGCCTTCTCAGTATGGGCAACCATAATTTTATAGATCATAAATAATACTGTATTAGTTAAAATGATCTGTTCTATTTGATACTAGTGATAAAAAACCGGAAATAATAATATTCCGGTGACCATTGAATCTTCTGGGACTTTTGTTTTGGAAGATTTTTTGTTACAATAGTTAATAGAGTAGGGGGGTAATACATTTCAAATAGCATTTTGATAATCGGCAAATCACTTGGTTGTTTGATATAGCCGATCGGTATGAGCTGCCGTTTACCGGAGGGCGACGGTAACCGGTAGCTTATGTAAATGACATTCAGATGTCCGTATTATTTTTGTTTTTTACCATTTATGGCTTCCAGCAAATATTTTCCGGGTTTGAATTTAACGGTTGTCCTTGCCTTGATCTCAACCGGATCACCGGTTTTGGGGTTACGTGCCATTCTGGTTGATTGTGCTCTGGGAGTCAATGTTCCGAAACCGACAATGACGATTTCTTCCTTTTGGCACATCTTTTCTGTAACGATCTCCATGTAGGATTCCAGCACTTTCTTCGTTTTTTGCTTGTTCAATCCGGATTTCTCCGCTAATGCTACAATGAGCTCTGCTCTGTTCATGGGTATTTTGTTTTAATGATTAATAATTCTGCAAAGCTAATGAAAACAAGCCGTATAATTAAATAGTTCCGGTAAAAAAAATTATAGATGTTTTTGACAAAATGATATTTAGTGTGTCTTGTAGGTGGATTGTACGGAGTGTAGCACGATATTGATTGCTTGCAGGCGATTGTAATAAGGTTTTGTATATCCGGTGTGTACCGTATATCGCGTGATAAGCATCATAATATTTCCGTATAGACTGTAATTCTTGTTGTAATGCTCGTTTTGGTGTCTTTTCGTATGAATTTTGATAGTTGACTGCGGGTGAATTATTTTTGTGCTTCTGGAAGGAAAATATGTTCCATAACACGTAATATAGCGCTTGGAAAATTCAAAAAATGGGATTATTCTTCTGTAATTAACAAAAAATTACTTTAAAACGAAGTATAATTTTGCCGCAGTCAAATTTTGTTTCGTTTTAAACAGATTTGAAATTCGTTTTAAATGAACTTTTTTTTGTTTGCAGAGAATTCAAAAGTTGGTTGTTATCGGATATTGTGTTAATAAATGTGTATTTTGTTTTTCTGAAAGGGAGAGATATGGTAATTTGGATGTTACTGAATTTGCTATATCTTTATCATAAAGTTGGAAAATGTACTTTTGTTACTGCAAAATGGTATTAAAGTCGTTGGATAATACCGAACCTATCTGTATTTACATTGGCATATTCCTTCATTATTCTTATCTTTGGTATTGGTACTTAAAAACGACGGAAATATGGAAACAATGCCGATCAGAAAACTCCTGGTAGGGATACAGGATTTTACAAAATTGCGTGAAGAAAATTTTTTGTATGTTGATAAAACGGCTTTGGTCTATCGAATGGCTATTTCCGGAAATCCTATATTCCTGTGCCACCCGCGCCGTTTTGGCAAAAGCCTGCTGCTTTCGACGCTCGAAGCTTATTTCCTCGGACGAAAAGAGGTTTTCAAGGGACTCGCTATCGAGCAGTTGGAAAAGGATTGGAAAGTATATCCGGTGCTTCATCTGAGTCTGAATGCCCAGTATTATGAGAATAAACGGAGTCTCGAACAAGTGTTTGAAGCTCATTTTATTGAATGGGAAAAGCAATACGGTAAAACAGATAAAGAAGTGGGCTATGCCGGACGTTTCATGCAAATCATCCGGCAAGCCTGTGAGAAAACTGGGGAGAAAGTGGTCGTCCTGATCGACGAATACGAAAAAATGCTGTTACGCTCCTTATTTAACGACGATTTGCACGATCTTTACCGAGAAATGCTGACCGGTTTCTATACGGTATTGAAAGATGCCGACTGTTATCTGCGTTTTGTGTTTATCACCGGTGTAACGAAGTTCTCACAGTTGGGAGTCTTCAGTAACCTGAATCAACTGATGGACATTAGCATGAATGGAAAGCCGTTGACAGATGACAGGTGTCAACTTCAGAAATGAAACAAAAAATCAGCAAAGCTTTCCGGAAAAGCGAAACTTTGCTGATTTATATAGTTATGGATTATAATTCGTTTATCTCTTCTATGGACAGACTGGTCATTGGGCTATCGTTTCGATGCAGATTCCCAGCTTTCCCTTCGATCCAGCCGGTTTTGATCACGCTACGCTGATCACGCAGAACTTCCATATACTGTTGCCAGTCTTTCTCATTTAAAATCAATTTATTTCTTCGGCTGCTAAAAATTCCTCTTCCTTCCACCCTCAAAAGATATTTTTACCCCTTTTTTGAGAGTATTGCAATTGTGCTAAAAAGCCTCAAAAGACCCGTTGAAAAACATTTAGAGTTTTACCGCTGATAATTGAGACTGATACCTATTTAGAGTTTTTTAGGACTACTATACCTTTGCAATGTCATCGAGAAACGAATTATCGTATAGGGTAAAATGATAATCCTCTTATGGCTAAAACTAGTATTTATTAAACGTATTATATAACTTCTAAAATTTAAAAAATATGAAACTAAGAAATTTATTATTCGGTACAATGATCGCATGTGCTTTCGTTGCTTGTTCAAACGATGACGATCCTACACCGACTCCGGAAGCTAAAGGTGAAGCCTCTTTGGTTGTGTCTGTAAAGAATGGCGTTTCTGGTATAACTAAAGCAGTGACTCAGACAGCTAATGAGAAAAATATTCAATCGTTGAAAATTGTTCTTTATAATGCTACAACAAAAGCATTTCTAGCAGAAAGTTCTACGATTGCTCCTGATGATAAAGATGATCAGATTACCAACAATGAAATTAAATTTACAGGATTAAATTTAGCTGGTACTAGTGTTCAGATTTTAGCTGTAGCAAATGTTAATACTTCTTTTGCTAATACTACGAGTGATAATATAGGTGTTCTTGTGACAGATGCGACTGGCTTTACAGAAGATAACTTGCCTATGAGTAGTGGTTTGACTGCTGCTGTAACTTTAGTAGAAGGGAATAACTATTATGGTTATTCAAGTGTACCGGAAGGTTCAACAAGTCTGAGTTCTACACCCTTGCCATTGATTAGAAATGTGGCTCGCGTTGACTTAACGGATTTGAGTATTGATATGGATGCAGCAACTAAGGAAAAATATGTATCAGGAACTGCTAAATTTGAAATAACGAGTGCATTCATTTTGAATGGAAGAACAAAAACGAAAGTTGCTGATGCAGGTTCTTGGTGGAATCAAACGAATGTAGTATGGGGTAATATTGCTGCAACATATGCTGATGCCGCAACAGATTATATTTCAGGATTTGATAACTCATTTAAAAATTTCATAGGTACTAAAATTGATGCTTATTCAAAAAATATAACTGATAATAGTGAAAAAACTTATACAATAGGAAGTTCTTCTGCATTGACGGTAAGTCTTGAGGGTAATCCAATTCAGTTCTATGTTTTTGAAAATCCTCAGGAAAAAGCTGCAAGAACATTTGAATCTGATCCTGTTACAAGTGGAAAATTTGCTACAGAATTAGTTATAAAAGGATCCTTTAGCTTAGCTGATGCTAAAAAAGCAGGAAGTGATAATATCTATGCTGTAGAAAAATCAGATGCTTATTGGCCTCTTGTTATAGCTGTAGATGGTACTGTAACCCCTGATACTTACATGAATGCTATCCATCGTAATGTTGTATATCAGGTTTCTGCAACATTGGCAGGTAAAGGTTATAAAGATCCAACTACTCCGAATCCGGATCCAGTTGAAATGTTTGTCAAAACAACTGTTGTAGATTGGGCGACTGCAAATCAGTCAGTAACAATTGAATAATTTAAGTTATAATATAGAAGAGTCTTTACTTTAGGTAAGGACTCTTTTTTTGTCGGTAAACCTCGCACAATATAGGGAAAAGTATCAGTTTGAGTAAATTGATACTTTTGTCTATTAATATAGATACTTGCACCTATCTGAGAAACAAGGCTTCTTGGCTACTTTTGTAATGTGAAAATAAATGAAGCAAATGGGGTAAATAAAAAAAATATATATATCTATGGATTTCAAAAACTATTTTCTTCTCGGATTATTATTGTGCGGAATATCTGCCTGTTCGTCAGACGATCCTGCAGGGCCTGAGGAACCGGTTCTTCAGAAAGCAAAATTCGCAGTATCCGTAAAAAATGATCAGGTAGCTAAGCGTACTAAAGCAGGAAAAACTGATTATGATAAAACAGTTAATAAACTGACAGTCGGAATATTTGGCGATTCTTGGAGAACGATTTATACACAAACACCGACAACATCCGTAGATGGTCAGTTTAGTCAGATAGGTCCTCTGGAGGTTTATGCTGGTGATGCTCAGGTGGTAGTTGTAGCTAATGCGAGTGCCGAAGTTGAGGCTGCCTTAAAGAGCGCTAAAACGGTGGAAGCATTTATTGCAACTCCGATAACATTGAGCGATGAGTATTCGGAAAACGGCCTGACGATGAGTAGCCAGGTTTTTGACGATATTAAAATTATTGCTGATAAGACCAATTATTTGGGATATGCAGAGAGTAAAGGTGATTTGCCATCTGTAGATGGGCAGACTGATGGCGTTGAAATAAAAGGAGGTGGAGCTGTTAAATTAGTTCGTAATGTAGCTTCTGTATCTTTAAAATCAATTAATTTATCATCTGAAGGAAATTATGATAGTAAGTCTTTCCTTTTGAAGGAAGTTTTCGTTGCAAATGTGAAAAGCCTGTCAAAAGTTGCTTCAGTGGAAGAATGGGGTAAGATAGAAACTCCGTTTACAATAGCTGCTGATAATGATTATTTAAAATATTGGGTAGGTGAAATGTTTGAGGGAACGATGGATATGGGGACATATAAATATGGAACTCAGACTGAATCTGAAAATTTGAAAAAAGAAGAAACAGAGGATTGTTTACTAACCGACAGTTGGAGCAAAATCCCGGCATCCATTGATTATCCATTTTACGTATATGAAAATGTTAATGGAGAAACAAACAGCGCAGGTAAAAATTATACTCTGTTTGTAGTAAGAGGTGATTATACCTATACAAGTAAGGGGGGAGGAGATATAACAGATAAAGACCGATTTTATGCTGTTATCGTTAATAATCCGGCAGATATGAATGCGAGCAATTACGAAGGCGTTGGAAAGCATGATTATGTGAAACGTAATTGTAAATATGAAATAAACTTGACCATTTTAGGTCCGGGTTCTGAAGTCCCTTATGATCCGATGATTTCTACTAACCTGAGTACTGCCGTTAAGGTAGAACCCTGGAATGTAAAGAATGTCCATGAGGAAGTTGAATAAGCTAATATTTGTAATAGGGTAAATAAAATAAACTATATCAAGTAAAATTAATTGTTATGAAATGCAATGCTATAATAAGACAACTTTTATTTCCGGCGCTCTGCCTGTTGGGAATATTGGCTACCAGTTGTATCAAGGATGATTTGGACGAATGTTATAAACTTCGGTTAAAGGCAGAGAATATAAAGGGGGAAGATGTTACCGGATTGGGATATGTATCGGCTGCATCACTCTATATTTTTGATGAGAATTTGAACTATCTTGAAACTCGTGTTCTGGATAAGGATTTTATTATTTCGCATGATGAGATCGTGCTTGATAACTATCCTGCTTCCCAAAAGCTGAATATCGTGGCTTGGGGTAATGTAAATGTGTTGGGAGATAAGCAGGAAGTATCTGAAAGTAAACGAATCGAAGATCTGAAAGTGATGTTGAAAAGCCAGAATAGCCTGGCCGTATTGCCGGATAGTTTGTATTTTGGAATCCAACAGGTACAAACAAAAGCGAGTGGGGGAATTACTGAGAATAAGGAAATTGTAGTTCATCCGAAAGTCGGCTCTGTAACGATTGAAACTATAAACCTGAAATATGGTTTGAGAAGTAAAGGTATATCATCGGTTAATGAATGCGACTTTTATCTGAACCGGACATTGAACGGCTTCGATTACCAGGGAGAACAGATAGGTGATAGTGTCTATTATAATCCAGCCAGTGTTCCCAATGATAAAAATACAGGTGAGTGGAAAACTCCGAATCTGCAAACCGCTTGTCCGGGTGACGGTCTGGGAGTGTCTCTTGATATCAACGGTATTAATCTGGGTAGTGCTACGCATGACCAGGATAATAAACCGATTGCCACTAAAGCCGGTGAAAATACTCATATCGTACTTGAATTTGCAGAAGATGGAACTTTATCAGCCCGTGTACAGGTACGTCCTTGGGGAGAAGTAAACGATCATATTGAATTTTAACAGGACAGATCATGAAAATAAAACAACTAAAATCTCTTTTGTTGACGGGTGCTTGCTTATTGGCTTGTCTGGCTTGTTCAAAAGACGATGATTCTAAAATCGATACAACGGCCGATGCTAAATTGACTGTTACTATCAAAGCAGCCAGCGTGAAAACAAAGGCTTACAATCCGGACGATAAGAATGAATTGCAAGGTGAAGCTAACATAAACAATTTGGCAGTAATTGTGTTTAGTGCTGACGGTTCAGAGGTGTACGGTTCAAGATGGGAGCCGGTGCAAACCGAATATACAGCAACTTTGGCAGATGTACCTGCTAAATCGAATAATGCGCGTATCGTGATTGTTGCCAATATACCGAAAAATATAGTCGACGGCATAACCTCTTACGCAGATTTCCAATCGGTGTTGGTTGACCTGGCATCTCAATCACAGATAAGTCTGGCTATGAGTAGCCGGGTGATCGATACGGAAAAGCCGCTGATTGCAGGTGACAACTATCTAGGATATACTTCTATGGGGGATGACAATATCAACGGAATATCTTCTCCGATCTATTTAACTCGTGTCGCTTCCCGAATTGATTTGGTCACAGTAGATACTAAGTTTGCCGGAACTAAACTTGAAGGAAATTCAGTAAGACTAGAACAGGTATCAGTTATTAACCGTAAAACTCAGGCGCATTATTTTAGTGAAGTCGAATGGGGAGCAGTAGAAGTGGATGGAAACCTGGATAATTCTCCGGTTGTTTCCCTGAATTCTATGATAAACGATGCCAATTCATTGACAGGAACAAGTTATGTTACTTATGTAATGGAAAATTCAGATGCAACAACCCCGACTAGTATTCAGATCCGGGCCAGCCTGGTGAATGCTTCCGGTAACGTTGCACAGACTAAGACATTTATTTCGCCTATTAACCTGAATGGTGTAAATCAGGGATATGGTCATAACCTGATCAAGCGTAACTATGTTTACCGTGTATGGATTACCTTCGGTGAAAACAGCTTCGACCCGGAAACAACTTTGAATGTCCGTGTAGAGGTGGTTGACTGGGGAAATGTCTATCAGGATGTAGTGATCGATTAGCAATATACCAACGAATAAATAAAAAATTAAAGATATGAAACTCAAACATTTATTTTTAACCGCATTAGTAGTCGGTTCATTGGCTTCCTGCTCGAAAGATGATGACGGTCCAAATGAACCGGTCTACCAAAAAATAGATACTTATTTGACGATTTCAGCAACATCAAATAATGGTATAATTATGAAATCCGTTGTAGATGAAGGTCCTGATGAAGATGGTAAACAATTATTAGAGAATGAGTCCTTTATAAATAAATTGACAGCATATGTGTTTTATAATGAAGGAGAAAAAAAGTTAGCTGCAAAAGAAACGGCTTGGGCTAAGGATAATAAATCAGTAGATCGTATTGAAGACGTGATTGTGAAGGTTGATGCAACTGAGGCTGGAGCAATTTCTAAAACATCATTGATCGTTGTTTTATTAGCAAATGTAGATTTAGCGGAAGAACCAGCTTCTTATTCAGATCTGGAAAAGGGAATAATATTTGGTATTGATAAATATAGCGTTGAAGGTTTAGCCAGTACAGGCCTAAGTTATTTACCTATGAGTAGTAAAGTCATAGAGATTGGAGCAAATACATTGGCTGCAGGAACTGCCTATGATAACTGGATAACTTTGGATAATAGTAAAACTAAAGTTATAAATACTACACAGAAGGATAAAAATACAGACGCTTTGCCTATTTTGATACCAAATAATGGCTCAGTAAAAGATGTTACTTCTAATAGTGATTTAACAGTTTCAAAAATAGGTGAGAATGCAAAAATAACTTTAACTCGTTATGTGGCTCGCGTCCAGTTAGAGGGATTAGATTGTAATTTTACAGGTAATTATGAGAATGCAACTTTTACTGTAAAAACAGTTTCAATTGCAAATGCAAGTAATAGTTCTAAATTATTCGGAGAAGGTAATTTTGCTCTGCAAAATGTATTAGGTAAAACTGATGTTACCGGAGTCTATGATCAGGTAGATGCTTTCTTTCGTGGATACCCGACAACTATTGATCGTGTAGACTATTATTTGGCTGCTGGGACACAAAAAGATGTGTTGAAGAAAGAATATGAAAATGGTCTTGTTATAAAAAAAGGTACTTCTGTATTATTTAAAGGGGCAGAGAATGCAGGTGAAGGTGCACCTGAAATGGCCAGATTTTATGTTTTTGAATTTCAAAAATTTGCTATAGGTCAGGATTCAGAAGCAAAAGAAGGGGATAAATTAGGTACAAATAGTACAAAAGAGATTTATACTACATTGATTATTACCGGTGAATGGGAGAATGGTGCAATAAAAGGTATCCGTAATTTCAGAATTCCTATTAAATCGACTGATGGGGCTGAGGGAGAAGGTGTAATGCGTAATAATGTATATAAAGTATCGGCCACCCTAACGGGTGAAGGTACTGACAACCCGGATAAGAATATGTTGAATGCTTGTTTAAGTTTTAGCATTAAAGTGTTGCCTTGGAATGTTATCAAGCAAGAAGAAGATGATATAAATTGATATAATTATACTGGATCTTTTTTAGCATCCTGGATAAACTGGAGTATATGTTTTTATATACTCCGGTTTATTGGTTTAAGTAGGTTTATTTTAGGAATATAATTCTGTATACCACGAAAGCGGTTATAAGTTTCAAAATAACAGGTGTATCTCTCAATACTGAAAATTCTCACTTTTCGAAATAAATACCCACCAATAAAGGTCGATTCTGTGTAAATATTGGCATTCCTCTCGTATAGAAAAGGTGCCCCTATCAATTTGAAGGTGTGGCATTTTTACCCCTTAATCTTGAAAGTTTCGCCTATCGCCATGTCTTCAAATACCCTATACTTTTGCAGTGTAAGTCAAACGAAATAGAAACTTAAGTGTAGGGTTATGAAACTAATAAATATTTTTTCAATTTTATGTCTTCTGTTTATAACAGCATCTTGTTCTATGGAAGACGATTGGTTAGATGGGATAGATACTTCGGATAATAATGAAACAAAGACAGAAGCTTATTCATATGCAGAGTTCGAGTTTGCATTGACTACAAGTGCTGCTGTTCAAACAAGATCAAGTGTAAGTGCAGATGGAGAAGAAATCCCCGATAAGTATGTAAATACAACAGAAGGTTCAATTTCCAGTTGCTATATAGCAGTTCTTGATAAAGATGGGAATGTGGTAGCTTCTGATTTTTATAGTACCTATAATACTGACAAAAATTCAAAAGATTATGATTTTGGATATAAAAAAGATGGCGCACAAATTGTGAAAAAACATATGACAATTAAAGTTCACAATGGTGAAACCCCTGAATTAACATTCTTTGCAGTCGCAAATTTGCAAGCCAAACTTGACGGTATAGATCTTCAAACTCAACCTGTTGTTTCGGATGCCGATGGATTTATAGATTGTAAATCATTGACAGAAATACAAAATAAATTAATAGGAAAAAGTCATATCAATATTTTCGTGAAGAAGGGCTCTTATAAGTTACTTGATAGTCATAAACTAGTATTAAAAGAAAGTGCTTTAACACATAGTGATGAATTGTGCAATAAGATTGTGATTCCGGTATCGCAAGTTACTGCTGCTGTTCAGTTACAAGAGTTTAAGATTAGAAATCCGAAAGGTGAAGTAAATGATGCATTAAAAAATATTGTAAGTGTTGAATTGATAAACCTTAAGAATAAAACTTATTTGAACCAAGGAAAATCTGTTAATGATGATAAAGACAATTTTGATTCTGTAGGAGCTCTTAAAGTTGGTGATGATAATACTTTCGATGGGTCTTATGTCCTTCCCGATTATTTAGAAGAAGGCAAAACAAATCCTAAATACAATAGTGTTCCAGAGATACGTTTTTATACTTATAGAAATGAAACGACGGATGATGATAAAAAGACGGCTTTAAAAATTGTTTATACTTTAGAAAAAGGTGGAGCAGAATATACAAAGATTATCAAGATAAAATCTCCGAAAGAAGATGACGGTTTTGCTGAAAAAGTAGAAGCTGGTAAATTATATAAGCTGTATGTAACGGTTTCTGAAATCTCCGGTGATAATGTTGAATATGTTGTAAATGATTGGATTCCGAATACAATTGATTTGGGTGAAATCAACGGTTCTAAAAATTAATAATAACAAGGGTAAAATTTAATATTATGAATATAAGAGAAATATTAGGCTTAATCTTGCTGTTTATATTTGTTGCCTCTTGTAGTGAAGAGTCTCCAATAGACGAACATCCGTATGAAACTGGCACATTCACGCTTCGTTTTACAATGAATGATGGGGTGAATACAAAAGCAACAGCAGAGATTTCTGGTGCAAATGAAGTACCGGGACATGCAGATGGATATAGTTATTCAACAGAATCAGAATTGAAAGTGAATAACTGTTTTATCGCTGTTTTTGCAAAAGGAGACGATGACGCATGGAGTAAAAAAATATGTGCAAATCTCCATACTGGTATTAATTCTCAGAGTGGTTCTTTTACCATCCCGGGTTTAACGCTTCCAATCAAGACTGATTTAATGGTGATCGCTATTGCTAATTGTCCGACAGATGGAAGCCTGACTTCATCAAACGATTCCGATATGAAGAATTGGAGTTATTCGGATTGGAAATCAGCTTCTGTTTTAAGTAAAGAAAGATTTGATACAGAGCATACTTATTATACATTTAATCCTGAATCATTAATAAAGCAAGGAGAATGTGAAATGAAATTTAATGCATCCGGGAATTTGATTGATGCAAACGATCTAGTAAAAGAAGGCGTTTCTCCGGTTGTTCCTTTATCACAATTGGCAGCAAAGGTTCGTTTAAACCTAAGTGTTTCTGATAAAATGTATTTTAAAATGACTGATGGAATACAAAAGGATAAATCTAAATACGGAGTAAGTATTAGTAAGATAAAACTTTATTCAGGTATTTGGGAGTATAAAGTCGGTAATTCTGATTCGTTTTTTGATGCATATTATAAGAAAGCATCTGGTTCTTCCGTTCAGAAAGTAGATGATATTGTTTTTTATACTTATGAGCAACCTCATTATGATGATGATAAATCAGGGTTAACCGTTCAGATGACAGGGCAGATGAGTAAAGCACAGGATGGATCATTTTCTGTAGAGAATACTTATACTTTATATATAAATCCAGCTATAACAAAAGGCCTTGTACGTGGAAATTATTATGAGGTAACAGGTACATTAAAAATGGATCAAAGTGTTATTACGAATTTGAACTATGAGGTGGTCTCATGGAATGAAAAAACGGTGAATATTCCATCTTTTGATTAAACAGACTTAAAATATACGAAATATGAAACTATACAATAATATATTAGTGCTTTTACTCGGATTGTTTCTGTTAAACTCTTGTGTTGATGAAACGATTGTTAAAAAGGGTAAGGAAGTGATAGAAGGTATTCCTGTAACGGCTAAATTATCGTTTGTTGCTGAAGGTGTTGCTGAAAAAGTAGTTACCAAAGGTGCTGTTTCTACCAATGCAGAGTATAAAGTTTATGATCTGTATGTATTTGTGTTTCATTCGGACGGAACATTCGAAAAATCATTTTCGTTTGCGTATGGAGACTTGCAAAATGTAACAGAGAAAAATGATGATAATAACCAGGCAACAACTGGTACAATCTCTTTAGACGGGATTATATCGGAGAATAATAAAAAGATATTTGCTATTGCTAACTTGTTTGGTGCTAAGGCCTATGAAGCTTCTAAAGTATTTGGGGAGTTGCAGTCGGTAGATGATTTAAAGGAGTTGTCTGCAGCTTTGACTGATAAAAATGCTCCGGTAGATCGTGGAAGTGGGCGTTTTTTGATGAGTGGATCTTTTGCTCAAAATGGTAAAGATGTGGGTTCTCTTACCGGAGGAACAGTTTCTATTGATGTGGATGGTCGGCCGACTACAGAAGGTAAAATTTATTTAGCCAGAATGGATTCACGTATTAAGTTTAATGTAAAAGTTAGCGAAGCAGATGGGTTGAAGAAAACATTTACTCCCAAAGGATACCGTGTATTGAATGTCCCGGTTACTTCGTATGTCTTTGAAAGGAATTATTCAGATAATGAAGGGAGTACACATGACAGTGCAGGAGATGAAACCAGTAGTCCTGGTGATTTTTACTCAGATACAGAAGCTTCCAAAGATGATCCATATGAAAATTTTGATCAGACCTTGCAAGATGGTGAGGATAATATAATTGGCGGAGACTTTGTTTTTTATATGTTTGAAAACCGTAAGCGAGCATTGAATAAAATAACTGATTACAATGAAAGAGAAAGACAGCAAAAAGACGGTAGTGGAAAGAATGGCGATTATGTAAATGCTCATAAATATGCTACGTATGTAGAGATGATAGGTTCCTATTACGAACAATATCTAGGAGATGATGGAACTTTGAAAGAAAAAACGGCGGAAGTGAAATATACAATTCATTTGGGTTTCCTGGGAGATAAAGCCGACGATTTCAAGAGCGAAAGAAATTGTTCCTATACCTATAATGTAACAGTAAAGGGAGTAGATAATATCGAATTAGAAGTTGAATCTTCTAATGATGAAACACCGGATGATGTAATAGAAAAACAACCTGGTGCTGAAGGCGATGTTGTAAAATCAGATCAATTCTATTTTGTAGATGCGCACTATACTACACATACGATTGTTTTTAATAAAGGAAATGTTTCTGCTGATGCTTCTTTCCGAGTAAAAACACCTTTTGATAAAGATGGAAGAGGCGATAAAGCAATAGATTACAAGTGGGTTTGGTTTGTGCAGAATTCTAAAGAAAAAAGTGGTGGCGGAAGTGTCAATAAGTATACGTATAGTGAAAAAAAATACAAGGGACTTTACGATGATAAAATAAAAAATGTTTATCCTGCTTGTAGAGTTCTAGATCTATCTTATTCTGCTTTAGATGATTATGATGAGGGAATTAAAGTTCCAGTCTCAAAAGAAACTAATTTTAGAGTAAATGCAACCACTATAAAATGGGGAGTTTGGTCTGGTTGGTATTATGAGAAATGTGGTATAACTCAGACTTCAATTCAAACAAAATATACTTACAATAAAGATTTTACGGAGTTTCCTTCGGATAATAGTAAGCGTCTTGATATTAAAACATTGATCCAGAAACTAAAGGATGACAAGAACAAAGATGTTGATGAAAATTCAATATATGATTCAGATGGTAATGCCGTATTTACTGTTTTTGTCGATGAATATTATTATGATGCTGATCCTACGGGAAAAACTACTGGTTCTCCTCATTGGAGTAAGTTTGTAAATAAGGAAAACCGTGAAATGCATATTCTTTGCGATACGGAATATAGTAAAGATGAAGAAAGTAGTTTGACTAAATCAAACTTCTTAATAAGCCAGAAATCTATTAAAACGTTTTATAATGACAACGCTTCTACAGGTTGGGGGGTTGAGTCTGTAAATGAATGTGCTTATGCTAGTGCAAAAGTGGATAATAAAACGTATTTGAATGGAAGATTGCCCATTGAAAAACAGGACGTGTTGATGTCGGAGTCAAAAGATAATGGGCGATATAATATGTTCAAGAATATAGGCTACAAAGCCGATGCGAGTTGGTGGAATTATATTGTATCGGCAACCAATCAATTGAAGAAGAAAGATAATGTAGCTCTTTTGCAGCAAGCTTGTCTTCAGCGAAATCGTGACTTAAACGGAGATGGTAAAATTCAGCATGATGAAGTACGCTGGTACTTACCTGCAATAAATCAAATGACAGGCTTATTCTTAGGGAAAGATGCGCTCCCTGTGGATGTTCAATTATTACCTAATGGTGAAACTGTGACGCGAGATGAAAATGACAATTATAGTAACAATTATAATTATCGTGATTATCATTTTACCAATAGTAATAATATTCAGTTTTGGGCAGAAGAAGGTGCTGCTACTGGTTCTAATGAAATGAATAACGGATATTGGAATTATCGTTGTGTCCGTAATTTGGGGATTAATTATAATAATCATAAAGAAGAACCGACACAGGCAGATGAAGTAATCAAGTATGTTTCTAAGGAGACGGCTACTGGAGGAGTACTTCTTGATTTGTCTAATGTTAACCCTAAAGCTTTGAGAAAAACAGATGATAAAGGACAAGAATTGGTAATTGGAGATGAATTGAGTGAGTATAATCGTCCTTATATGTCCTTCATTGTTAAGGATCAACTTACGAGTAAAAAAATAACCAGTGAAAGTATTTATGCGAATACGGTTGTATCTCCTTGTCCAAATGGGTGGCGTATTCCTAATATGCGTGAGTTGACATTGATCCAAGCTTTTAGTGGATATTCTTCAACTTCAATGATATTTTCTAATACGAAGTCCTCTTTATCTTATAAAAAAGACTTGGGTATTGTTTATAATTTGAATACTAAGGAAAATATAACCTTAAGTAAAGATACTAAGTCGGCCGAAGTTCGTTGTGTGAAAGATAAAAAATAAGAATGTAGATTTTCTGAACTAATGATATGTATTGAATATCAGTTATAAAATGGTATTATCAAATATATAGTGTAAATGTGAAATACGGGATTCAATATGAGTTCCGTATTTTTCATTTTTCCAATTTGGATATTCTATTTTCAGTATGATATCTTATTGACTAGGTCATCATTTTAATTTTGTATAATTCTGCTAATTGAAGATAGTGTCATGGAAAAACATGTGGAATAAAATTTAGATGTCCAAATTTATCAGAATTATCCCATCTCTTTTGGTTTAGGATAGCGGTCCTTTTTGTAGTTGTCACCTCCAATTAACGACATAGAAATGCAATTAAAAGAAAAAAAGTGCTGTTTCGTCACGTGAAAACACATAGGTCTTCAAGGCCGTAACCTCCCGCCGTACCTTTGTTTCATAATCATTTAAAACAAAATAGTATGGCATTAAAGTATGTAATAAAGAAAAACGTATTCGGTTTTTACCTTTTTTCAACAAAAAGTACCCGAATGTTCCTGAATAGTCCCGTATCCTTCCGCAGGGTCCCTTGACCCCTGACCGGTGTCCTATCTTTGTAACATAATCGAGAAACAAAGGTCTGACAGTGTTTGGATGAAAAAACGGTTGTGATTAGGAACATATATGGCAGTAAACTGATTTATTCCTATTTAAACCTTCTTATCCCGCACTAAACCGCTCTATCCCGTTTTCGTCGGAACAGCCTGTCGTACCTTTGTTTCGTAATCATAAAACAATAATAGTATGGCATTAAAGTATGTAGTCAAGAAAACTGTTTTCGGTTTCGATCAAACCAGGACAGAGAAATATGTAGCCCGGCCTCTGCTGGCCGGTACAGTGAAACATGCCGAACTTTGTGAGCAGGTAACCAAACGCTGTATGGGAGTCTCGGACAGTATGATAAGAATGGTTATCGACGATTTGATCGAGGTGTTGGAATGGAATCTGCTCAATCACATGTCGGTGAAGTTGGATGATTTCGGGACGTTTCGTCCGGGACTCGGATGTAAGCCTCAGAGTGAGGAAAAGGATGTGAATGCAGATGTTTTGTGCCGTCGCAAAATAATCTTTACCACAAGCGGAAATTTCAAAAGGATACTGGATAATGCAGGTGTCCGGAAGTCCGAAAAACGATGAATTTGTAGTCTCTTTTTTAATAATCATTTAATAACAAATCAGTATGGCTTTAAAGTATGTAGTTAAGAAAACTGTTTTCGGGTTTGATAAAACCAAGGCAGTGAAGTATGTAGCCCGCCCTCTGTTGGCAGGTACGGTAGATTATCCCGCTCTTTGCGACCAGGTAACCAAAGTGGGTATGGCGCCGCGTGGCGTAGTGAAAATGGTGACTGATGGTCTGATCGATGCGATCATGTGGAATCTGGAAAACCATTTGTCGGTGAAGCTGGGTGATTTCGGGACATTTCGTCCTGCTTTCGGTAGCAAGAGCCAGGATACAGAAGAGGCCGTGAATGCGGAAGCTTTGCGCCGTCGTAAAATTATCTTTACCCCGGGAGCTTATTTCAAGGGTATGTTGAACGAAGTAAGTATTCAGAAGTTCGAAATTCCCAAAACTGATGAAACCGGTGGTGGTTCAGAAGGTGGTGGCGGTTCCGATCGCCCGGAAATCGAATAGGTTCCGTTGGAGTAAGTAACAAGAATGTGTCAAAACCGGAGAATGGGTTTTTGACACATTCTTTTTTATGTGAAGTATTTACAATGCTTGTATCTCGGCTTCGGTCAGGCCTGTTGCATGGGTGATGGATGGCAGGTCCATTCCCAGGCGTTTGAGACGGACGGCTACGCTTTTGATGCCTTCGGCAAGTCCCTCGGCTTTCCCTTTCTCAATTCCTTTTTCCAGCCCTTCTTCATATTTGGTCTCCATGCAGGCATATAAATCCCTTTCTGTCGACAAACTGAGTTCGTAGGCCAGTCGTTCGTCGGGGGTCATGCGTTCGATTTCCACAATGCTTTTCAGCTTCTGGAAAATCTGCTCGTTCAGTTCCTTGGGTAATCGTTCCATGATCTCAATGTTATTTAGTACAAATAAAAATTTCTTATATAATGTATCACATTCGGAGAGTCTCAGTTTAAATTTGGGCATCTCCAGATAAATTTCCATCAGTGTATCGCTGAAAGGCTCCTTCAGTTCCCGATCCATCCGAATGATGTCCCATCGGTATTTCGCCAGATGTTTACGGTCCATGATGTAGTTTAAAAAACAAACGACATATACACGGTTCACCGCATAGTTCCAGCGAAGTCGTTTCGGCTTACTGCCGTTTCCTTCCTGCTTTTCTTTCAACAGCTTCAATTCCTGTTCCAGCTGCTCTTTGGCGTATGTCGCCTGTTGCTGGATGGCAAAAGAAGCATAATACAAAACTCTGTCGGAGAAGTATTTCTGGGAACTTTTCTGCATTTCCACGATGATCAGTTCATGTTTGTCTGTTTCGCAGAAAATGTCGAAAACGGCTTTACGATCGTTCCGGCATATCCCCAGGGCTTCTACATTTCGGAAAGTGATGTCGGTAATCGTTTCGTTCAGCAAAATGTTCAGGAACCTGATGATCATGTCTTTGTTGATCTCATTTCCGAAAATTCTTTTAAAGCCCTCATCTGTAAAGGGATTGATAAACTTCTCCTTCGGAGGGAAAAACTCTTCATTCATAGCTAAGAAAATTAAATTGGTTTTTGCCAGCTATCGCCTTGATAGCATGGCGATGCAACAAATGTATGAATTATTCGTGAAACGGATGCTATACCATGTGTGATTTATATTTATAACAGTACGACATTATTAGAATGTGATCTGTAAAAGCATATCTTTTATCGGATTTGTGACGAATGGAAGTCGGTATTTCTATCCGCAGTCGGTATTTCTATCAAAAACGGTAAATATGGTAGATTTACCCTATTAACTTGAAAGACTTGCCTATTATTGAAGATAATCGGAATAACTACTTTTGTAAACGTTGAAAATCTTTCTTTTTATGTAGATTTGCAGGGTAGAAAAAATAATAATAATAATGTATATGAAAAAAGTACTTTTCCTCTTTTTGCTTTTGGCAGGTATGACGAATGTCTATGGACAGAAGTTTGCGGTGAAGTCAAATTTACTTTATGATGCGACTGCTACCATAAACCTGGGAGTGGAAGTAGGGTTGGCTCAGAAATGGTCGTTAGACCTGTCGGGTAATTATAACGGTTGGATGCTCGGTGACGAAGCCCGTTTTAAACATTGGTTGGTTCAGCCGGAAGTGCGCTACTGGCTATGCGAAAAGTTTAACGGACATTTCTTCGGACTGCACGCACATTATGCTGATTATAATGTAGGCGGTATGAAAATTCTGGGTAGTAATATGGAAAATCATCGTTATCAGGGAAATCTCTACGGTGCCGGTTTATCTTATGGTTACCAGTGGCTGTTGAGTAGCCGGTGGAGTATGGAAGCTGTGATCGGTGTGGGTTGGGCTCATCTGGATAATGATAAATATCCATGTGCAGTATGTGGTACGATCGAAAAAAGTGGAACCAGAGACTACTTCGGTGTGACGAAAGCTGCTCTTTCTTTTATCTATTTCTTTAAATAAGCAGGACGATGAATAAGAAAATGAAAAATATATATATACTGGCAGCAGTACTGGTAGTGCTTTCTCCGGCTGCAATGGCACAGAACGGTGTACTATCGAATGCGGTGAAAGTAGTTTGTAATGATGCGGTGCAACGGGGAGATTCGCTTTACCTGGATGCGGTCATTACTTTGAATAACAGTTCCGTTAAAACATGTAAGTCGCTCGAATTGACGCCGGTGGTGGAAGTCGGTGACAAGAAAGAAGGTTTTCTCTCCGTATTGCGTAACGGCCGTATCCGTCATAAAGTATATACCCGCGAGATCAAATTGAATAACCTGGTGGAAATACCGCATTATAGTGTGGCAAAGGTGAACAAAGACCAAACGGAAGAGGTGATTCGTTACCAGGCCGCTATCGGTTGGGAAGACTGGATGAAGGATGCGAAGATTTCACTGGCAGCCGATCTTTGCGGTTGCGGACAGGAAGATGCTAATAAATTGTTGGTAACGGATCATATCCGCCGCCGTCCGGATGCACGCTATGAGGTACAACCTACGCTGGCGTATATAACACCGGTAGCAGAAACGGAAAAACACCGTGCAGAAGTGGGTACGGCTTATCTGGACTTCCAGGTGGGCAAGTCACAGATACTTCCCGATTTCCGGAATAATGCTGCAGAATTGGATAAGATCAATAGTACGATCCGTTCGGTGACGTCGGATAAAAATATTACTCCGAAAGGTATTATGCTGAAAGGATATGCTTCTCCGGAAGGCTCCTATGCTTCGAACGACCGCTTGTCTGATAACCGTGTGAAAGCGTTGCGGGATTATATTCGTTCAAAAAATGATTTCCCGCAGAGTTTCTTTACATTAGAAAATGAGCCGGAAGATTGGGCTGGTTTCAAGGCACAGGTTGTGGCTGATTCGGAGGTGCCTGCACGTGATGAGGTACTCGGTATTATAGCTAGTGATCTGCAGCCTGACCAGAAAGAGGCCAAATTACGCGCTTTGAAAGGTGGATCGGCTTTCAGTTATGTATTGAAAAATATTTTCCCGTCATTGCGCCGTTCGGAATACCGTATCGACTATACGGTCCGCGAGTTCACAGTGGAAGAAGGCCGTGAGATTATCAAAACACGTCCGCAGCAGTTGAGCCTGAGCGAAATGTTTGCCGTAGCCAATAGCTATGAAACAGGAAGCAAAGAGTATAATAATGTATTTGAAATAGCTGTACGTATGTATAGCTCTGATCCGGTGGCGAATCTGAATGCTGCTAATATCTCTATAGGAAAAGGCGATTATGCCGCTGCAAAAAATTATCTGTCGAAAGCCGGTGATTCAGCGGAAGCGATCCATGCCCGTGGTGTTTTGAAATTAATTGAAGGTGATCTCGATGGAGCTGAAGTGTTGTTGAAAAAGGCAAATGATGCCGGTGTGATAGGAGCAGCTAATAATTTGAGAGAATTGCAGAAGAAAAGAGATGACAATGCTCTGTTTGATAGTTTCAACGCACATAATTGATACATACACCGTGTGAGATTGTTATAAATAGAGTCTATTTTTGCATTGGAATGATTTATGAAAAAGCATAAAAGTAATAATATGGAACATGCTGCACAAGTCGAGAACGTTTTAGTGAACGAGATCAACAACCGGAACGGAGTACATCTCTATCTGGAAGGAAACAAATGGTGCGCCTATGAACGTTCCGCTTATTATCTGGCTCAGCTGAAAGTGCCGGTTGTAATAAAGAAGGAAGTAGTTCGTGACGGATATGACGTGATTTTGTTGAAAGCTTTTTTTGAAGTGGACGACATGCGTTTGCCTCTTGCTCCGAAAACTATTTTGAAACAAGTGGCTGATGATAAACTATTATTTCAGCTGAACGATCAGATAGACGGCTTCCCGGAATGGAAAGCTTGTCAATTGAATAAATTACCAGCATAAAAGGTGAAGCCGTGAGGCTTTGGTTAAGTATACTAAGTTGTAAAATTGAGGGTGTATTAAGTCCCCGGAAGTGAGTGGTTATCCTTCCGGGGCATTTTTTTTAATTGAGAATTGAAAATTAGAGAGGGGTTTGGAAATAAACGATCAGCCGGGCATCCGGAGAAAGGGTGAGGATAAATTCCGTTCCGGTCGCTTCGTTGAGGCTGCCTTGCCACCAGGATGTCAAACGACGGTGGGTGATGGGCCAGCGGAGACCTTCGGTTGTTATTTCTCCGCAGGGATACATGGAAAAGATAGAGATTTGTTGGCCGGGTGTGCATGGCAGTGTTGCTGTTTGTAGCACGGGAACAAAACGGCCGTAATCGGAAATCATTTCTACCTGATCGAATAAAGGTGCGTAATCTGTCAGCAACGATATATTTCCCAGTGTATGGTCTTCGCGCAGCCCGGTAGCTCCCAGGATCAGTAGGTTCCGGAAGCCTGAAGAGTGGGCGAAACGTACGGCTTTAGTGAGGTCGTTTATTTCCTGGTCTTCTACCGTATGGATGCGGTCGTCATATAGTTGCAACATTGCGGGGGGGATGCTGTCGAGGTCGCCGACGATAGCTGTAGGGATCAGTCCCCGTTCATGCAGGTTCTGCACTGCCCCGTCGCATGCAATGATGGCCGGTGCGGATTTTAAAAGTTCCAACGGCCCGGCTGTTTGCGGAAAACTACCGTTAGCAACCACTATACAATCATAAGATGTTGTCATTTGTATTTATTCCTTTCTTTTTCCACGTATAATATCCGACAATAGCTAAAATGCCGTAGCAAATGTACAAAAACATAGTAGGATATAAGCCACGCAGATAATAAAGATAGACGGATACGAAATTGACGATAACCCAGAATATCCAGTGTTCGATAATACGGCGCGCCAACATCCAGGTGGCAACGATTCCGACGGAGGTGGTGAATGCATCGCCCATAGGGATCGGAGAGTCTGTGAAATTGTGGAGTATGTAATAAAGCAGAGTGTATATGGCGAGGATAGCTGATGCTATCCCCGCGAATAATGACCAGGTGATATGACGGTAGAAAATTGTGTCATCCGGGACTTTTTCTTCGGTAATATTTTTTTCTGCGCAGGTCCATTTTCTGAAACCGTAAATGCTGATGGCAACATAGTAGATATTCAGTCCCATATCGGCATATATTTTAGAGAAGAAGAAAACAAAAACGTAGACCAGTGAGGTCATAAAACCGACAATCCACATTGCTTTATGCTGTCTGATCTCCAGTAACAGGTAAAGAAAACCTGTTATGACACCAAAATATTCCAGTAGTTGCTCCATTTTTTCAGAATTTGAATGTTACTCTTGCCATGACATTTGTACCTGCCTGGGTGAAATAGCCGTCGTATTTGTGGACTTTACCTCCGCTGGTGTAGGTGGAAACCCAGGCATTTGTTTCATATTGTTCGTTAAAGAGGTTGTTGATCGTAACATCTACTCCAAGCTCTTTGATGAATTTCGGTTTGAAGACATATCCAACACGCAGGCTGTTCACAAAGTAAGGATCGATCGAACGGTCTTTGGTGGAAGTGTTGTCGATGTACTGACGGCCTACGAACTGTGAGTTGAAACTCGCGGAGAATCCTTTCAGATTGAAGTCGAACATACTGTTGGCAATGATACCGGGGGAGAAGGCTATATCTGTTGTTCCCAGGTATTCGCTAGCCTGGCCGCCGTTATCATAATCGTCCATAAAATGAGTATAGTCTTTTATTTTGTTACGGCTCAGGGTAACGTTTCCATTCCATTCCAGCCAGTGGGTGATACTTACACCTCCGGTCAGTTCGATACCCATACGATAACTGTCTTTGATATTGCTGGTCAAAGCCTCACCAATTTCGCTGATTTTGCCACTAAGGATCAACTGATTGTTATAATCCATAAAATAGAGATTGGCACCGACCCGGAAACGCTCGTTACCGAAGCTATAACCGGCTTCATAATCGTACAGGGTTTCGTGTGCGGGACGTTCATGGGGTTTGGCTTCCGTGAAATTGTCACGGTTGGGTTCCCGGTTGGCAACGGAGAAGGAGATGAAAGCATTATGGCCGTCTTTCTGGAAATTGATGCCCGCTTTCGGGTTGAAAAAATTCCAGTGCTTGTCTACATCGACGTCACCGCGGGCTTTGTCGTCACTTCCTTTAATGGTATAATAAATACCGCGGTATTGCAGGTCGAGATATCCGTTCAGATACGGGTGAAACCGGTAGTTGCCTTTTACATAAAAGTTATAGTCCAATTTGTTTCCTCTGTTACGGTAATATTCGTAGTCTGGCTGTGGAAGTGCTTCTCCGCTCTTTACCCACATGACACGGCCGAAATGGTCGCCTACATATTTGTTTACAGCCGAACCGAAACTCATCTGAAGACGTTCGGAACGGTAGTTTGCACTGTAGACAACGCCATAGAAATCATTATCCAGCCATTTACGGCGGACGAGGTCTGATTTGCGGATGGTATCGCCTTTTCCGTTTATGTATTCGGGTAATTGGTATTTTTCGAAATCTGAATCTGCTTTATAATCTTCGTAATACCCTTCCCCATGTGTATAATGGAGAGTCAGGTTCATGTTCCACAAGTCACCCAGGCGTTGGCTGGCCATCAGATGATAGTTCTGTTGCCAGTAATTGTCAGTCTGGTTGTTGTAAAACTTTTTGATTCCGTTTTCTTCGTATTCTCCGCACGGATTGTAGGTTCGGTCGCTGTTCAGAAGAGAGGAGGGAACGCCGTTCCATGCCTGATACGTCTTCTCTATATTTCCGAAAGTCAGGAAACGGACCAGCGTGTTATCTCCGTAATAAGTACTGGAACCGAAGTAAGAATGCATATTGGCTGTTGCCCGGTCGATATATCCGTCACTTTGTACATTGGAATAACGGGCATCGAACACGAAATGGTCATGGAGCAATCCGGTTCCCAGCTTCACTGAGTTTTTAACGGTTCCGAACGAACCTGCCGAAAGGGAATATTCAGCATAAGATTTCAGGTCCGGCTTCTGTGTCTGCATGGCTACGGTAGCCCCGAAGGCTGCGGCTCCGTTAGTGGATGTTCCGGCTCCGCGTTGTATCTGTATGTTGTCGACAGATGAGGCAAAGTCGGACATGTTCGCCCAAAAGACCGTATGTGATTCGGAGTCGTTGACCGGCACGCCATTTACTGTGATGTTGATACGGTTGGCGTCTGTTCCGCGGATACGGAAACCGGAATAACCGATCCCTGTCCCTGCATCTGAAGTCATGATGACAGACGGAGATTGAGAGATCAGATAGGGAATACCCTGGCCGTCGTTTTTGCGGGTGAGTTCGTTTCTGGATACTTCGCTGTAGGCTACCGGAGTCCCTTTGGCTACCCGGGTGGCTGTGACGACTACTTCGTCCAGCGACAGATCGCGTGAAATTTTTAAAGAATCGACAGGATCCGGTTGATTTTCCGCTGTGGCCCATGTGGCCAGCGAACCGGCAATAAATAATAATACACTTTTCATCCTTTTTACCTTATTGTTTAAAAACTGATAAATGAATAGGAGAGGAGTGTTGTGTGAAGAAGTATACCATGTTTTACAATTCCCTTCGGCGGCATTATCCGTATCAGGTAATATGGGTATAATCTCAGCCTGCGGTACGTACGATATTCGGTACGCTGCAAGCACCCCTTTGTATTCGGATGGCAAAGGTAAGGAAAGTTAGGGGATTGTACAAATGGTAAAACCGCCGCGAATCACTTCGGGGCGGTTTCTGTTCCACAATCTACCATCAATTATGTTGTAATTATTTACTGTGGATATTTTCTGTATGCTATTCAATCGTTGTATACCATGTACTCTTCATCCAGTTCAGCGGAGTGTACCAGGAATCTTCCTTACCTCCCAGGTGGGCATTCAGATTATCCGGGTTATAGTCTTTTTCGTCAGACGGATACTGGATGCGGTCGAGAGGCAGGGGAGTGGCAACGGACTGGTTATCACGTTTGAAATAAATTTCCGGATAACCGGTACGACGAACGACGTTCCAGGCTTCATATTCCTGGATTGCGCCATGATGTATCCAGCGTTGTGTCAGAATACTCTTCTGAGGATTGCTGGCATCCCACTGTGTTTCGGCATACGCTTCTACGACAGAAGCGGACGGAGCTGTCAGTGCATCGCGGAAAGTTCCTGTAGAATTCAGGTCGAAATAAAACTCGGTAGAGAGTTTCATAGCATTTATGAATTCACTTTTGGCATTGCCGCTGGCCCAGTTGTTGGCATAAGCTTCCGCCTTCATAAAAGAAACTTCGGCAGCTGTCATCCAGAGACCAGGGAATCCCGGGTTACGGGTGAAGGTCGATGTATCCAGTGCGGCGTAATATTTAGCAGTACCGTGTGTCGAGATACTCAGGTTCGTTTCCTGGTCCGTAATGGTTTCTTTCGGGTCGAGGCCGATATACTCGTTGTTCCAGTTACTGTCGTATAACACTTCCAGACGGGGGTCTTCATTGTTTGTGTTTGCATTTAAGGCACGTTGCATAGCACCTGACATGCGGTTATAGCGGGTGTTTTCGATTGCATTCTGCAGGTCACGGTCGAAGTCGAACTGATCGTCGTCGGTCTGTGGTACAGTAATATTATCAGAATTGACATCTACCATAGGATAAGTTCCCGGGTTTTCCAACATCGTCTTGATCGCTGTACGGGCTTCGTTGACCAGATCGCCGTTGGAGGCAAGATGGGTAGCAACACGTAAACGCAATGAGTTTACATATTTCCGCCATAAGGAAACATCTCCGTTGTTTACGTAATCTTCTGCGCTCAGGAAAGTACTGGCATTAGATGGAAGCGAACGGCCGTTAAGATATGTATTGACTTCGTCCAGGTCGGTCAGGATCATCCGGTACAAATCGATGTCCGAATCGTATTTGGGTTTGGAGGTCGCAACATTCCCGGTTGCCCATAATGTACCGGCTTCAGAGAATGGAACTCCTCCCCAGGCAGAACACACTTCATACAATTGTTCTTCCATCACAGTACGTCCCAGCAGGAAGAAGATACGGTAATCTTCTTTTTCTTCTTCCGGGAGATTATTGAATTCGCTTTCCAATACTCTGAACTGAGTCAGTGTATTGTAGAAGTTTCTCCAACGTTCGTTGAAATAACCCTGTCCGGCACCGGCAAAGCGGTCCTTGCTGTTTGTATGGCCGATAACGCCGGAGAACAGGCCGGAAGTGGTGGAAGATACATAGTATCTGTAATAAACCGGATTCATCCATGTATTGGAGGCTTGCCAGACACCGACCATTAAAGCCGGACATGTCACCTTTTGCGTTTTCGACGGATCCTGGTATTGGTCCGTAAATTTGTCGTCACTGCAGGAAGACGTTGCCAGTAAGGCTGCGCATCCGAGTGCGAGTGCATATATTTTTTTCATAAATCTTTCAATTTTATTATTCTATATTTATTTCGTCGATTAGAAGCTTGCACGTACTGAGAAGCCGAATGAACGTGTTGTGGCTGTAGAACCGCCAATCTGTGCCTGGCTGATCCAGGTCGTTCCGTCAGTACATTCCGCATCGAATTCTTTCAAGCTCTTATAGAAGTAGAAGAGGTTACGACCGTATACGGAAACCATCAGGTTTTTGCAGCCGAATTTGCTGGTGATGTTTTTAGGTAATCTGTAACCAAGGCTCAATTCGCGCATTTTTACATAAGAGTTTTTCTGTATCGCATTTTCGTAAGTGATATTACCGGAATATCCCCATCCATATTGGTTGTAATAGACTTCACCGGCTGTAATAATCGTATTGTTTTGACTGCCGTCCTGTTTAACACCCGGCTGGATCACACCATTATCGTAAACCATATTGCCGTTCACTGTTGTTCCGGCAGCCTGATCGGTCAGGTGACGTTTGGAGGGGTCTGACAAGTCGTTGCCGTCTGCATACCAGGTAAGACCGCCACGGGATGCGTCACGGTTGTCCAGCGTACAATCCAGGATACCCAGTTCTGTCATGTACTGGTAAGGCAAGTTCATTACATCACCGCCAATACGGAAGTCGATTGTTGCATCCAGATAGAAGTCTTTGTAGTTCAATGATGTACTGAATCCTCCGACTACTTTCGGCATGGCATTTCCTGCTTTTTGGCGCTCTGTATAGTCTACGATATACAAACCGTTGTCGTCAACGATTTTATTACCGTTTTCATCTTTTACCGTTCCATATACATACCAGTCACCCATCGGGCGGCCTACGGATGATTGAAGCACTGCTGCTCCGTTATCCACTGTAGAATGGTCGATAGAGCTGACGCCGTCGATCAGTTTGGTTACTTCGTTCTTATTCCATGCCCAGTTTGCACGGACATCCCATGTCCAGTCTTTGGTTTGAATAGGAGTACCGTACAGAGACATTTCAACACCGCGGTTTTTCAACTCGCCGACGTTCATCAGGATGGAAGTACCTCCCGAGGAAGCAGACGTCGTAGTCTGAAGGATCTGATCTTTCACCACATTACTGTAGAAAGAAAGTTCGAAACCTAAACGGTTGCCGAGGAATTTGTTTTCCCAACCTAATTCGAATTCATACTTTTGTTCCGGCTGTATCTCGTTGTTTCCAAGAGATTGTGGAACTTGGTTGTAAATATAGCTTCCGACTGCACTCTGATTGTAACCGGTAGCGGCTCTGTAAAGTTCAGGTGCGTTACCTACCACACCGTAGCTGAGACGTATTTTACCATAATCCAGCCAGCTGGGGTTGAGGTCTTTCAGCAAGGATGAATAAATGATACTACCGTTGACTGAAGGATAAACGAATGTGTTGGAGCCGGGAGCCAGCGTGGATGATTTTTCCTGGCGAACCGTACCTTCCACATAAGCCCAGCTGTCATAACCGAATGATGCTGTGGCGAAGAAGGCTTGTTTTAACAGGGATGCTTTTTTCATGCCGGGGTTTGCCGGTGTTAAACCTGAAGAGTTCAGGTGAAACCAGTTTTCAACGCTCAGACCGCCGCGGGTACCCACGGATGTGTCGTACTGATTTTCCTGGCGGGCAGACCAACCGGCATTTGCGCTGACATTATATTTTTCGGCAAATGTACGGTCAAACATCAACATAAGGTCGCCGTAGTAGATTTCATACTTGGAGTTTTTCAACCCATAGTATCCGGTGTAATTGCCCGGCTGTCTGAATACGTTCGGGGTTTCTGTCGAGTTTTTGCTTTCAATCACGTTGTATGTCAAGTCGGTTGACAAACGTCCGCGTGCGGTCAGACCCGGAATTATTTCCCATGATGGCGTCACACTGGCGATGAAACGGTTGTTGTCTTCCAACTGTTCTTTGCCGAAGATATTCCAGAAATATTCGGTTGCCATCTGATAGCCTGCCGGATTCCAATCCCATGCTTCATCTGGGGTCAATGTGTTGCTGTTGTAGTTTGTGTTCATGTAGCCGAGACTGGTCACTGTGCTGTTCTTTAAAGCCGCGATATCATCGTAACCGGTGAACATACCCTGATAGTTTGTCAGCAGTCGGCTGATACGGTAAGCACGGTTCTTTACATGCTGGCGCATATAGTTGGCCGAATAATCTACTTTTAAGTTTTTCAGGATATTGGCGCTACCAGATAATGCAAAGTTGTGCTTGTTGTTATGTGAGTTCAACTGCGTAGGGGTATTGTCTACATAGGTGTAGGAGAAACGCAGATTTCCTTTTTCCGTACCGTTGGTAATAGCCAGGTTATAAGTCTGGTTGATACCTGTCTGGAAAACATCGTTCCACTGGTTGTGGTCGATAGGTGCATGGGTACGGGTTACTCCGTTCCAGTTGTATAACTGTGTCGTATAGTCGTACGGACGTCCCCATGAGTAATAGGTGTTACGCGGACTGATCACCTGGTTACCGTTCCGGTCGGTACGGGTGTTCTGGAATCCGGTCTGTTTCTCAAAATCACTGGCGGTGGACAATAGGGCATTATCATAGCCCGGCCCGAATTCTTTCTGGATATTGGGCATGTAGGCTACTTTATCAAAGCTTAAGTTTGCACTGAAGTCTACACCCAGACCACTTTGTCCTTTACCACTTTTGGAGGTGATCATTACAACACCGTTAGCAGCTTCCGAACCGTACAGGGCTGAGGCGGCAGCCCCTTTCAGGATGGAGATACTTTCGATATCTTCGGGGTTGATATCGACCATACCGTTCGATTCTACACGCTGGTTGGTCCAGTATCCGTCTTTGTTGGCGTCACCGTTGTGAATGGGCACACCGTCCATTACAATCAATGGCTGTGTTGTACCGGTGATAGACGACAGACCGCGCACTGAGATGGATACAGAAGAGGTTCCACCACCCGGAGCAGCCTGTATGCGCACACCGGAAGCCTTACCATACAATGATGTGGCGAAGTCGGGAGTTCCGGTTTTGATCAACTCTCCGGCATCGATTGTACTGACTGCATACCCCAGCTTTTTGGCATCTTTCCTGATACCCATGGCGGTAACGACTACTTCGTCCAGCTTCTGAGTATCTTCAGAAAGTTTGATAGAAAGAGAAGATTGGCCGGTATATGGCATCTCTCTTGTGGCATACCCGATGAAAGATATCTGGATGATATCTCCATTCTTTACTCCGTTCAATGTAAAATTACCATCATTGTCGGTAATAGTTCCATTTGTGGTTCCTTTCACAACTACAGATGCTCCGGCAATCGGGCCGAAATCATCTTCTACAGTACCGATGACTTTCCCACTCTGCTGGGAAACTGCGGTTTCATGTTTCTCTGGCGCTAAGTCAGCATATGCACTTACGGGAAGTGTCATCGCTCCTGCGACAAGAATCAAACTGACAGGTTTGAAGTTTTTCAACATAATAATTGATTTTATTAATAAATGAGGCTCTCTCTTGGTCCCCTTCTTTTGGCTTTTTACTCTATTTTGTTTAAAATGTGTATAGAATGCTTTAGATTCTGACGTTTAAATCTGGCGTGTTCATAGTTCTAAAAGAACTAATGTATTCTTGTTTTATTAACCATTGAAGACTAATGTCTATATATTCAGTGAGTTATGTTATTGTTTAAATGTATTGTATATTTGATATACCGGATGTAGGATCCTAGTAGATATTTCCAATCCGGTCAATTTATATATATAGATCTGTTTTTTTTGAAAAAATACCGGTTTTTGATAGTGAATTGTTTATTAAGAAGAAGAGAACAGGCAATTTGTCGTATTCTGTTGCCTGGTTTTTCTACAGCTCTTAAATCTTAATTAATGAGCTGTTGTTATAAGGTTATAATGTATGTATACAGATGATTATCAAAGATATTTATGCTACCTGATGAAAAGGTATGAGCTCGTATCTTCTTTTTTAACAATATGTGCCTCCTTATTGTTTATTTTATGTTATGATAAATAAATCTTCGCGTTTTTTTTACTTTGGAATACAGGAAAGGATTATTTACGATTAGTCATGAACCTTATAGCCGATTGAATGTTAAAAAAGAGTCTGCCGGCCATCTTTTTTTAAATAAATGCAATATAATAAAACAATTATTCTATATATTTGCACCGTGACAATAGTATAGAGTTCTTTTAGAACTAAGTCATTTTTCTTATCTTTTCTTCATTTCCCCCTTTTGTTTTTCATCTTTTCATTTTGTATCTGCTTTTATATGGCAAAATAGTTTTGATATCTCCCTGGCAGAATTAAAAAAAGAACCTGTTGCCTTGTATGTAAAAGAACTTTTCTGATAAAAAGATTGTATTTGTTTGAAAACTCACTGATTATTTGTATATTTGCGGGCGATTAAGCGAAGATGAGGAGGGGGCGGGTAGTCCCCTTCTTTTGTTCTTAACAGTATGTTTATGATTGAAAAGGGAGTAATAACTCAGTTGGTTGAAGAAAAATTGGCTTCTTCCGATAATTATTTGGTTGACGTAGTCGTTAAACCTGGAAACCTTATCATTATTGAGATAGATAATGATGAGGGTGTTTGTATTGATGATTGTGCGGAGTTGAGCCGGTATGTGGAAGAACATCTGGACCGTGAGGTGGAAGACTTCGAACTGGAAGTCGGCTCGGCAGGTGTCACTTCTCCTTTTAAAGTACTTCGTCAATACGTGAAAAATATAGGGAACGAAGTGGAAATGCTGCTGAAAAGCGGGGTGAAACTGACCGGAGTATTGAAATCGGCAGATGAGAACGGAGTGGTAGTAACAGTTGAAAAGCAAGTGAAACCCGAAGGTTCCAAACGAAAAGTTACTGTCCAGGAAGATCAATCCTATACATTCGATGAAATAAAATATACAAAATACCTAATAAGATTCAAGTAAAGAAAGATTATGGCCAAGAAAGAGGAAACAATCAGTATGATTGACACACTTGCGGAGTTCAAGGAGTTGAAGAATATAGATAAGGATACGATGATCAGCGTGCTGGAAGATTCCTTCCGTAACGTAATCGCTAAAATGTTCGGTACGGATGAGAACTATGACGTAATTATCAACCCTGAAAAAGGTGACTTCGAAATCTGGAGAAACCGTACGGTTGTGGCTGACGACGAACTGGAAGACCCGAATCTGCAACTTACGTTGACCGAGGCTCGTAAAATCGATGCTGACTGCGAAGTGGGTGAAGAAGTGACAGATGAAGTTCATTTCGCCGATTTCGGACGTCGTGCCATTCTGAACCTTCGTCAGACACTGGCTTCGAAGATTCTTGAATTGCAGAAGGATAGTTTGTATGCTAAATATAAAGATAAAATAGGTACAATTGTCGCAGCTGATGTCTATCAGGTGTGGAAGAAAGAGATTTTGCTGCTGGATGACGAGGGTAATGAGTTGCTGCTCCCGAAATCAGAACAGATTCCTTCCGATTTTTACCGGAAAGGTGAAACTGTCCGTGCAGTTGTACAGAAAGTGGATAATTATAATAATAATCCGAAGATTATTCTGTCGCGTACAGATAAAATTTTCCTGCAGCGTTTGTTCGAACTGGAAGTTCCCGAAATCAATGATGGCCTGATCACGATCAAAGCTATCGCACGTATCCCGGGAGAAAGAGCAAAAGTGGCTGTTGAGTCATACGATGATCGTATCGATCCGGTTGGTGCCTGCGTAGGAATGAAAGGTTCCCGTATCCACGGTATTGTCCGTGAGTTGAGAAACGAGAACATCGATGTAATTAATTATACATCCAATGTATCGCTGTTTATCCAGCGTGCATTAAGCCCGGCTAAAATTTCCTCTATACGAGTGAACGAAGAAGAACATAAGGCAGAGGTTTATCTTCGTCCCGAAGAAGTTTCATTGGCTATTGGTAAAGGTGGTTTGAACATCAAACTGGCTTGTATGTTGACCGAATACACAATCGATGTATTCCGTGATGTGGAAGGAGCTGATGAGGAAGATATTTATCTGGATGAATTTACAGATGAAATAGACGGCTGGGTAATTGACGCAATGAAGAATATCGGTTGCTATACGGCTAAGAGCGTACTTGCTTTGAGCCGTGATGAAATTATTGAACGTGCCGACCTTGAAGAAACAACAGTCGACGAGGTGCTTGCTATCTTATCTGCCGAATTTGAAGATGAAAGTCAGGAATAAAAAAGTAGTACGACAAAGTTAGATATGCCTATAAAATTAATACAAGTACAAAGAAAATTGAACGTAGGGATCAACACGGTTGTTGAATTTCTACATAAAAAAGGTCATCCTGTTGAGGAGAATGCGAATCCCAACACGAGGATCAGTGATGAACAGTATGCTTTGCTCGTAAAAGAGTTTGGAAAGGATCTGCCTGAGGGTGGTTTTGAACGTCCGCGGGTAGAACGTCCTCACAGAGAGAAAGAGAGAGAAGTCGCTTCTGTGAAAGAAGAGAAGGCTTCGGAAATTAAGACAGTGATCCCGGAAGAGTTCAGGCCTAAGATCGTAACGAAAGGCCGTATCGACCTGGACGGACAGCATAAAAAATCGCAGGAGGTTCCTGATGTGAAAGAAGAACCGGTAGCCAAGCCGCAACCGGTTGTGAAGCCTCAGCCTGTTGCAGAACCGCAACCAGTAGTTAAACCTCAGCCTGTTGCCGAGCCGCAACCGGTTGTAGTCTCTGCTCCTGCCCCTGCTCCTGAAGAAAAAAAGGTAGAAGCCCCTGCTAAACAGGAAAAACAGGAGACTGCACCTGTAGAAAAGCCTGTGGAGAAAAAAGAAGTAAAAGAGATAGTTGTGGAAAAAGAAAGAATCGAAGAGAAAAAACCGGAAGTAACAGTGAAGCCGGAAGCGACAAGAAGCTCTTCTGAAGAAGTGGACAAAACGGCTGCTGAAGGTCAGTCTTCTGTAGAATCGGAAGATGATAACTTGTTCCGGTTGAACACTCCGAAGTTCGAGTCGAATATCAAGGTAACCGGCAAAATTGACCTGAATGCCTTGAACCAGTCTACACGTCCTAAAAAGAAAACAAAGGAAGAGAGACGAAAAGAACGCGATGACAAACGCGAAAAGTTCAATAACAACAACAGACCGGGACAACCGGGATTCCATAAGGGACCGAAAGATCCGAATGCTAAGCCGGGTGCACCGGTAAAGCCGGGCGCTCCTGTGAAACCAGGTGCTCCTGTTAAGCCGGGTGAAGCCGGTGCGGATGCGAAAAAGAAACGCAACCGTATCAAGAAGGATCGTGTGGATGTGAACAATACTCCGGGTACGAATTACAGCCGTCCGGCTAATCAGCGTGACGACCGTGGTAAACCGCGCCTGAAAAAGCCGGTTAAGGCAGAAGTAAGCGAGGAGGATGTACAGAAGCAGATCAAGGAAACACTGGCTCGCCTGACCAATAAAGGTAACAAGAATAACAAAGGTGCCAAGTACCGTCGTGATAAACGTGATGCCGCCGTCAAACGTGAGCATGAATTGATGGAACTGGAGGAACAGGAAAGCAAGGTATTGAAGCTGACCGAGTTCGTTACGGCAAACGACCTTGCCAACATGATGGATGTACCTGTGACAAAGGTTATCGCTACTTGCATGAGTATCGGTATCATGGTTTCTATCAACCAGCGTTTGGATGCGGAGACAATCAATATCGTTGCCGACGAGTTTGGTTTCAAAACTGAATATGTAAGTGCAGAGGTGGTGGAAGCTATCAATGCAGATGAAGAAGATGATAATGAAGAAGACTGGGTAGCACGTCCGCCTATCGTAACTGTAATGGGACACGTCGACCACGGTAAAACTTCTTTGCTGGATAATATTCGTAAAGCAAACGTAATTGCCGGTGAAGCGGGTGGTATCACTCAGCATATCGGTGCTTATAATGTGAAACTGGCGAGCGGACGCCGTATTACTTTCCTGGATACACCGGGTCATGAGGCATTTACTGCAATGCGTGCCCGTGGTGCCAAAGTGACGGATATTGCTATTATCATTGTTGCTGCTGACGATGCTGTCATGCCGCAGACTATCGAGGCGATCAACCATGCTTCTGCAGCCGGGGTTCCTATCGTGTTTGCTATTAATAAGGTAGATAAGCCGCATGCTAATCCTGAGAAGATCAAGGAAGAGCTGGCTAATATGAACTATCTGGTGGAAGACTGGGGAGGAAAGTATCAGAGCCAGGATATCTCTGCTAAGAAAGGTGTCGGTGTTGAAGAGTTACTCGAAAAAGTATTGCTTGAAGCTGACTTGCTGGATCTGAAGGCTAACCCGAAGAAACGTGCAGTCGGTTCTATCATCGAATCTTCTCTGGATAAGGGACGTGGATATGTTTCTACCGTATTGGTAGAGAACGGTACATTACAGATGGGAGATATCGTATTGGCTGGTACGCATCACGGTCGTATCAAAGCAATGTTCAACGAACGTAACCAACGTGTGGAAAAAGCTGGTCCTTCCGAACCGGTACTGATCCTCGGCTTGAACGGTGCTCCGCAGGCTGGCGATACATTTAATGTATTGGAAACAGAACAGGAAGCTCGTGAAATTGCAACACGTCGTGAACAGTTACAGCGTGAATTGGGTATCCGTACGCAGAAGATGCTTACGCTCGATGATATCGGTCGCCGTATTGCTGTGGGTAACTTCCAGGAACTGAATGTGATCGTGAAGGGTGACGTGGACGGTTCCGTAGAGGCATTATCTGACTCTCTGATCCGTTTGTCAACTGAAGAGATCCAGGTGAATGTAATCCACAAGGCTGTCGGTCAGATTTCCGAATCGGATGTAGTATTGGCTGCTGCTTCGAATGCGATCATTATCGGATTCCAGGTACGTCCGTCTGTACAGGCTCGCCGTAATGCGGAGAAAGATGGCGTTGAAATCCGTCTGTACTCTATCATTTACGATGCGATCGAAGAGGTGAAGAGTGCTATGGAAGGTATGCTTTCACCGGAGATCAAGGAAGAAATTACCGCCTATGTGGATGTACAGCAGGTATTCAAGATCACGAAAGTGGGTACGGTTGCCGGTTGTATGGTTAAGGAAGGTAAGATCAAACGTACGAACAAGATCCGCCTGATCCGTGACGGTATTGTGATCTACGCCGGCGAACTGGGATCTCTGAAGCGTTTCAAGGATGATGTGAAAGAGGTTGTGGCCGGACTGGATTGCGGTTTGAATATCACAAACTTCAATGACATTCAGGTAGGTGACGTAATTGAATCGTACGAAGAAACTGAAATAAAGAAAACTTTATAAACATGAACTGGTTAGACATTGTATTAGTATGTCTGGCAGGAATTGGATTTGCGAAGGGCCTGTTTGATGGAGTCATCAAACAGGTTGTTTCGCTTATAGCCCTGATGGCTGCGATATTTTTCTGTGCCAAAGCTGCAGCCTGGCTGAGAGGATATATACTGGCATCGGGCTGGTTCCCGGAAGAGGGAGTGACCATCCTTAGTTATATAGCCGGATTTATCCTGATCCTGGGTGTGGTCATGCTGGCCGGAGAGGTTGTGCACAGGGTGATCGGGGTTACGCCGCTCAGTATTTTGAATCATCTGGCTGGTGGCCTGTTCGGTTTGTGCCTGATGATCCTGTTCGTCAGTTTATTGTTGAACATACTGGAGGCAGTCGATCGGGGATCGGTATTGATTCCCCGCGAAGCGAAGATTGAATCCCGTTTCTATAATTCTGTTAAAGAAATAGTTCCAACCATTTACCCCGGAAATTTGTTTTCATGGAAGGAATAGTATAATAATTGAGAATTGAGAATTGAAAATTAGGAATTGCCGGGGTGGATGTCTTTAATTTTCAATTCTCAATTCTTAACTTTCAATTAATTAGATATGCAGGAGTCAAACGACATACTAAATGAGGTAACAAGTGGTGACTATAAGTACGGCTTCGTTACCGATATCGATACGGAATTGATTCACCGTGGTCTCGATGAAGAGACTGTCCGTATCATTTCTGCTAAGAAGAATGAGCCGGACTGGTTGTTGCAGTTCCGGTTGAAGGCTTTCCGCCACTGGCAGACATTGGAGATGCCCACATGGCCTCACCTAAACATTCCACCGATTGATTATCAGGATATAATCTATTACGCAGCTCCCAAAAAGAAAGAAGGGCCCAAAAGCCTCGATGAAGTGGATCCGGAGTTACTGAAGACATTCGACAAACTGGGGATTCCTTTACATGAGCGTGCCCAATTGGCTGGTATGGCGGTCGATGCCGTAATGGACAGTGTTTCAGTAAAGACGACCTTTAAGGAGACGTTGGCAGAAAAAGGGATTATCTTCTGTTCATTCAGTGAAGCAGTGCTACATCATCCGGATTTGGTACAACAGTATCTGGGAAGTGTAGTAGGCTACCGGGACAATTTCTTTGCAGCTCTGAACTCGGCGGTTTTCTCTGACGGCTCGTTCGTTTATATACCGAAAGGCGTACGTTGCCCGATGGAACTTTCCACCTATTTCCGTATCAATGCGGCAAATACCGGACAGTTCGAACGTACATTGATCGTAGCTGACGATGAGGCGTATGTCAGTTATTTGGAAGGATGTACCGCGCCGATGCGTGACGAGAATCAGTTGCATGCAGCGATTGTCGAGATCGTAGCCAAAGAGCGTGCCGAAGTGAAATATTCGACTGTTCAAAACTGGTATCCGGGCGATAAAGAAGGAAAAGGCGGTATCTATAACTTCGTGACCAAGCGTGGTTTGTGTAAAGGGGAAGGTAGTAAGATATCCTGGACCCAGGTAGAGACAGGTTCTGCAATAACCTGGAAATATCCGAGTTGTATTCTGGCAGGTGATAATTCGGTCGGCGAGTTCTATTCAGTCGCTGTTACCAATAATTATCAGCAGGCGGATACCGGAACGAAGATGATCCATTTAGGAAAGAATACCCGTAGTACGATTGTTTCCAAAGGTATTTCAGCCGGTCATAGCCAGAATAGTTATCGTGGTCTGGTAAAAGTATCTCCGCGTGCCGAGGGTGCCCGTAACCATAGCCAGTGTGACAGCTTGTTGTTGAGTTCGACCTGTGGTGCACATACATTCCCTTATGCTGATATTCAGAATGAAACAGCGGTGGTAGAGCATGAAGCTACAACAAGCAAGATCAGTGAAGAACAGTTGTTCTATTGCCAGCAACGTGGTATTTCCGTAGAGGAGGCTGTCGGTCTGATCGTGAACGGATATGCCCGTGAGGTAATGAATAAGCTCCCGATGGAGTTTGCTGTGGAGGCTCAGAAATTGTTGTCTATTTCTCTGGAAGGAAGTGTAGGATAAATCAAATTGTCAATTAATAAAGTTATGTTAGATATAAAGAACTTACATGCCAATGTAAATGGCAAAGAGATATTGAAAGGAATCGACCTTTCTGTAAAGGCTGGTGAGGTACATGCCATCATGGGGCCGAACGGTTCGGGTAAAAGTACCCTGAGCAGTGTACTCGTTGGTAATCCGGCTTTCGAGGTGACCCAGGGGGAAGTTGTTTTTAATGGGAAGAACTTGTTGGAACTGGAACCGGAAGACCGTAGCCGTGAAGGTATTTTTCTCAGTTTCCAGTATCCGGTTGAAATTCCGGGTGTAAGTATGGTGAACTTTATGCGTGCCGCACTGAATGAACACCGTAAATATAAAGGATTGGATCCTGTTTCTGCGACCGACTTCCTGAAACTGATGCGTGAGAAACGTGCTATTGTGGAACTGGATAATAAGTTGGCCAGCCGTAGTGTAAACGAAGGGTTCTCAGGTGGTGAAAAGAAACGTAACGAAATATTCCAGATGGCTATGCTGGAACCTAAACTGGCTATCCTGGATGAAACGGACAGCGGTCTGGATATCGATGCCCTCCGTATCGTAGCAAACGGTGTGAACCAATTGCGTACGCCGGAAAATGCAGCGATCGTAATCACTCACTACCAACGTTTGTTGGATTATATCAAGCCGGATGTGGTACATGTGTTGTACAAAGGACGTATTGTAAAAACAGCCGGTCCGGAACTAGCCCTCGAACTGGAAGAAAAAGGTTACGACTGGATCAAGAAAGAGATGGGAGATGAGTAAGATGAGAGCCGAACAACAATATATCGACCTTTTTACCAAATATGAAGACCTGGTGTGCCGGCATAGTGCTGCGGTGATGAATGCTCCGCGTGCCGAGGCTTTGGCCGATTTCGATCGCCTGGGTTTTCCTTCGGTAAAGAGTGAAGATTATAAATATACAGATGTGGCGCAGGCTTTTGCTCCTGATTATGGGGTGAATATAAACCGCCTGGCTATTCCGGTCAATCCTTATGACGTGTTCCGTTGCGATGTCCCGAATCTGAGTACATCCCTGTATTTTGTTGTGAATGATACTTTTTACGACAAGATGATGCCGAAAGCTCATTTGCCGGAGGGTGTATATGCCGGTGGTTTGAAAAACTTTGCGGAGAAATATCCGGAAGTGGCTGCCCGCTATTATGGAAAAGCAGCCAAAAGCAACCATGACGGTATAATCGCACTGAATACGATGCTGGCCCAGGATGGTTTTGTGCTTTATGTACCGGAAGGTATAGCGGTGGAACGTCCTATCCAGTTGATCAATATATTCCGTAGCGATGTGGATGCGATGGCTAACCGCCGTATTCTGATTATTATGGAACCGCGCTCGGAAGCTAAATTACTGATCTGCGATCATAGTATAGACGATGTGAAGTTCCTGGCAACTCAGGTCGTCGAGATATTTGCAGCTGAAGGTGCTTATTTCGATTATTACGATCTGGAGGAAAGCAGTATTTCCACATCCCGTTTTGCCTCTGTTCATGTAAAACAGGAGGCTTCCAGTAATGTTCTGGTAAACGGTATTACATTAAATAACGGTCTTACACGTAATAACTATTATATCGAGTTGAACGGTGAGTATGCAGAAACGACACTTTGCGGTATGTCTGTAATGGACCGTGAACAACAAGTGGATACGTATAGCCATATTACACATGCCGTTCCTAATTGTACAAGTAACGAGTTATTCAAGAATGTGCTGGACGATCATGCTGTCGGAGCTTTCAGCGGGCGTATCCTAGTGAAAGAGGATGCTCAGAAAACGGCTGCTTACCAGACAAACCGTAACCTCTGTGCTACACGTGAAGCGCGTATGTACAGTAAGCCGCAGTTGGAAATCTATGCGGATGATGTAAAATGTTCGCACGGTATGACAACCGGGCAGTTGGATGAAAATGCTTTGTTCTATATGCGTAGCCGTGGTATTCCATTGAGTGAGGCACGTATGATGCTGAGTGTTGCTTTTACATCGGATGTGATCGATCATGTACGTCTGGATGCGTTGAAAGACCGCTTGCATAAGTTGGTTGAAAAACGTTTCCGCGGAGAGCTGGCACGTTGTGCCGATTGCCGTATCTGTAAATAAGATATTATTCTGATCTTTATAAAGGCCCGGATAGATGTTATGTCTGTCCGGGCTTTTTGTTTATCTTTGTATTTCACCAATCATTTATTATCATATGCAGTTGACTCATATCGCAATCTGGACGAATGAATTAGAACGTTCCCGCGAATTTTATACGACGTATTTTAATGGAAAAAGTAATGAGAAGTATGTAAATCCCAAGAAAGGATTCGCTTCTTATTTTGTAACTTTCGAAGGAGGTGCTTCCCTGGAAATTATGCAACGGACAGATGTAACAGAAGAGAAGAATGGCCTTTTTATCGGTCTTGCTCATTTTGCTTTTTCTGTCGGTTCAAAGGAAAAGGTGAATAGTATGATAGAACTGTTCCGTGAAAATGGTTATACGGTACTTGGGGAACCGCGGACAACGGGAGATGGTTTTTATGAGGGATCCATTGCTGATCCGGACGGAAATATTGTAGAAATAATTGCTTGATATGGAGATACGTATTGAACAAGCGACAGATTATCCTTATGACCTGCTTTTGTTGGCGGATCCGAACCGCGAGTTGGTGGATAGTTATCTGAAAACATCCGATTGTTTTGTCGCTTTTTATGAGGACCGGATGGTAGGAGTGATTGTTGTTCAGAAGCAGTCTGTAAATCAGGCTGAAGTATTGAACCTGGCTGTAGATGAATCTTTTCAGCGGAAGGGTATTGCGCGCCGTCTACTTCGTTTTGTCTTTGATGAATGGGCACGACCGAACCGGATCACTCTTCTGACAGTCTGTACCGGGACTTCTGCTCCGGGTCCTATGATGTTGTACCAACAGGAAGGTTTTGATCTGAAAGAGTTGGACCGCGATTATTTCGTTCGGAATTACCCGGAACCGATCTGGGAAAACGGTGTTCAATGCCGACATCGGTTGATACTGGAAAAAGAGTTAGTTCCCGATCCTCCTATTTAAAAACAAGAAATGTAACAGTCTTTTGAGAAAAAGACTTTATTTTTGTGTATCCTTGAATGATAAAAAATGAATGAACCATCTGTTAATTGATAGTGATAAAGAAAAGCTTTTACTTTCTCGTTTGAAAAATGGGAAGGAAGATGCGTTTGAGGAATTATATCGTGCTTATAGTCCTCGTGTGTATAGTTTCGTCTGTTCTGCACTATTTAATAAATCATTGGCGGAAGATATAACGCAGAGTTGTTTTACTAAGATTTGGGAAAAAAGAAAGGAGTTGGATGCCACAAAAAACTTTTCTTCTTATTTGTTTACCATAGCCAGAAATCTGGTATACCGTGAATCGGAGCGGCAAGTTATGGACGCCCGCTATTTAGACTTTATGAAGAAACTGAATTCCGATCATTCAGATGAGATTGAAAACTCGGTTCATTTTAAGTTTATGCTGCATAGAATATATGATTTGATAGAAGAATTACCCGCAGTCCGTAGACAAATTTTTATCATGAGCCGTATTCAAGGCTATTCTAATAAAGAGATAGCGTATAAGTTGTCTTTATCTGAAAGAACTGTTGAAACGCAAATTTACCGGACTTTGCTTTTCTTAAAGGAAAAAATGAAAGGATTCCTTTTGTTTCTATCAATTACTGGTGTTTTATAAAGATTCTTTGCTAAAAAAGATTGCAGACAGGACTTTCTGTCTTGAAGTTGTTAATCTGTGTTAAGATTTTTGTTGCTTGTAAGTACTACTCAAGACTTATTGATATAACCAATAGTATGGAAAAGAATAATAATATAGATTTACTGGATCGTTTTCTGAAAAGTGAAACTACCGAAGCAGAAGACGCAATACTTTTCGATTGGTTTGGTTCGAAAGAATCACAAAGAGATATTTATGCATCTTATGATGAACGGTGGGAGAATGCTTCGGATATGATCCCGTCTGATGTTCAGGATAGAATATACAAATCGATCAGGAATAAAACCAACCTACATCAGGAAATTAAAACGAAACGTATTACATTAAGTAGTCTTTCCCGTTATATTGCTGTAGCCTGCCTGTTCATTGTTATTGGAATGTCACTTTTCATTGTTATGGGAAAAGGTTTGTTTACAACGAATTTTGTTGTTTCGGCAGAAGAGGGAATGAAGTCGACCGTCGAATTACCGGATGGGACAAAAGTTTGGCTTAATTCCGGATCAAGATTGATGTACAGTAATACTTATAATTTCTGGAACAGAAAAGTTCATTTGGAAGGTGAAGGGTATTTTGAAGTAAACCGGAACGAAAGGAAGAATTTTATAGTAGAAGTAAATGGGCTTGAAGTAGAAGCTTTAGGTACTAAATTTAATGTGCAAGCTTATAGCGGCAGTAATATGATAACTACAACATTGCTCAAGGGAAAAGTAAATGTCAGAAGCAATGAAAAAGAAATGCTCTTGTCTCCTGACCAACAGATACAATTTAATATCCGGTCTAAATCATTTCTGGAGGTAAAAAGCTGTGATGCTTCAAAATATGCTTTATGGAAAAATAATGAATTATATTTTGACTGTGAATCATTGGAAGAAATAGGGATGACTCTAGAGAGGCTTTATTCTGTAGATGTTGTATTTGCATCGGAGTCTGCCAAAAAATATACTTTCTGTGGTGCTATTAGTAATACTAATTTGATTAATGTATTGGAATGTATTACAATGACAGCTCCGGTTCATTATGAAATGAAAAATAATGTATTATATTTCAGTGATATAGAAAAATAAGTCTAATTATAAAGGTATGCCTATGGAGTAGAAAAAATCAAAAAGAAGAAAAGAAAGAGCTAATAAAAAATGGGATAAGTTTGAGACCCCATCCCATTTTATGAACTTTAGTCGATCGTTCAAATATTTACCAGACATATTACATATCCTTTGCACAGGAAATAATGTAAAACATTGTCTTGGCTCATATTCGGGCGTGAAGTTACGAAAACTTTGTATCATTTTAATACTAAGAACATGAAAAAAATAATAACAATATCACGCTTCTTATTAGTGTTATTCGTATTGTTTTGTTACGGGACAATTTCGGCACAAATCAGTTTGTCTGTTAGAAATCAAACTATCCGGCAGATTATCCCGCAATTGGAAAAAGCAAGTGGATATAACTTCTTTTTTGGAAATGATCTCCCTGATCTGAATGTAAAAAAAGATCTGTCAGTAACGAATACTTCCCTGAAAAACATATTGGATCATTTATTGGAAAATACCTCTATTTCCTATCAGATAAAAGGAAATAACCAAGTTGTATTGATTCGTGGCAACAGTCAGAAGAAAACAGGAGATATTTTACGTCCGGTGAAAAGAATAACCGGTGTTATTCTGGATGAAACAGGAGAGCCGATAGCAGGTGCTAACATTGTGATAAGAGGAACTACCCAAGGGGTAATCACCGATATCGAAGGTAACTTTATTATTGATGTCCCGGAGGGCACTACTTTACAAATCTCTTATATAGGTTATGCCGATAAGATGCTTTTAATAGGAAAAGATTTGAATTACAGGGTTGTTTTGTCGGAAAATGCAGAGGCGTTGAATGAAGTGGTGGTTACAGCTTTGGGTATTACCCGTGAAAAAAAAGGATTGGGATACGCGACACAACAGATCAAGTCGGAGGCATTAGAAAATCCGAATAGTAACCTGGTCAGCATGTTGAGTGGTAAAGTCGCTGGTTTGAATATTAACTCGGGAGCTGTGGCCGGTGCCGGTAGTCGTATCTCTATTCGTGGTGACAGGGCTTTGAGCTCGGGACCTTCTTCTCCGTTATTTGTGATAGATGGTATTCCTATCGGATCAGGAGCCGGTTCACAGACAGGTAGTGCAGGAATCAATGAACTGAGTTCGAACGATATTGAAAGTCTGAACGTCTTGAAAGGGGCGGCTGCTTCTGCTTTATACGGTTCAAGAGCAGCTAACGGTGCTATCATTATTACAACAAAGACAGGTAAAAAAGCGAATGGACTGGGAGTTTCTTATAGTGGCACATTCTCCAGGGAAACTCCGCTGATCTTACCGCAACTGCAGGATCAATTCGGTCAGGGTAAAGATGGTATTTATGAAGGTGGAAATTTCGGTAGTTCCAGTGGTTATTATCCTTCAGGGTTGAATGATAATTATGATGAGAGTTGGGGACCTCGTTTTATGGGGCAGAAAATGGTACAATTCGATTCTCCGACAACAAATGGTTATCGTGCCGGCGATACTTATCTACCTCCTGAAATTCGAGGTGAAGCTATTCCTAGCGAATGGGTTGGGCATCCGGATAATATGCGTGACTTCTTTGATCATGGTAGTACACGTATTAATAATGTAGCATTGAGTAATAGTGTGAACGGATTAAATTTTCGTGTTTCCTATACGAATACGAAGCAGGAAGGTCTGACTCCGAATAATGATATAAACAGGCACGTGTTCAATCTGAACAATTCGATCGATCTGAATAAATGGATTAGTGTGGATGTCGTAGCTAATTATACGAAAACCAAACGTTCCAACGTCCCTAATCTAGGGTATGGAGGTATTTCTCCTATTTACTTTTTTTGTTGGATGCCCTTAAGCCATAATATTAACAGTTTGAAAGAATACTGGCAAAGGGGAGGATTGGAAGGGACCCGTCAGTTCCAGAATATGGCTTCCTATAACAATCTCTATTTTGTCATGCATGAGATGACTACGCAGGATGATATGAACCGCTTTTTTGGAAAGCTGGCAGTGAACATAAAGCCAGTTGAAGGGGTTACGGTCATGCTACGTGGTGGTTCCGATAATAGTTGGGGGACATCTACCCGTAATGAGAGTTACTATAAGAACGGAGGAAACGGTTATTTCAGGCAGGGAACTACTAACTATCAGGAAAATAACTTCGATTTTCTCGTAAGCTATAATCCGAATTTAGGAAAGATATTCGGACTGACAGCAAACTTTGGTGGAAATCGGATGGAACAGTCCAGTAAAGCGATGACTGGTGAGACGAACAGCCTGGTAGTACCTAATATTTACTCTTTCGCTAATGCAAAAGAAAAACCGTCGGTTACTAATTCAACCAGTAAAAAAATTGTGAATAGTTTATTCGGCAGTGTGTTGTTAGATTATAAACGTATGCTGTTTGCGGAGTTTACCGGTCGTAATGACTGGTCGAGTACATTACCTGCATCTACGAATTCTTATTTTTATCCATCGGTAACTTTAAGTGCCTTATTCAGTGAAATATTCAAGTTACCATCTGTTATCAGTTATGCAAAATTAAGAGGTAGTTATGCTTCTGTGGGTAATGATACGGATCCGTATAGTTTGCTCAATACCTATTCGTTGGGTGGTTATTGGAATGGGATACCAATGTTGCAGAATTCCCCTGATTTACTTAACAGTGGATTAAAACCAGCAATGTCCGATACTTGGGAAATAGGGGCAGAACTGAACTTTTTTAAGAATCGGTTGAGTATAGATTTCAGCTATTATAATACAAAAACAAAAGATCAGATCATCAGTTTGCAGAATGCTCTGACTTCCGGTTACGGTAGTAGAAAGATCAACTCCGGCAAGACGGAAAATAAAGGCTTTGAACTGATGGTGAATGCTACGCCCATTCAGTTAGCTAACAGTTTTAAATGGGATATCGGGTTCAATTTCTCCCGTTCGAGAACGAATGTACTCTATTTGGCTGAAGGAATGGAAGAGTTGATTCTGACCAACCAAAATCTGGAAGATGCCAAAGTGGTTGCCCGTGTAGGTGAAAGAATGGGGCAGTTGTATGGTACGGCTTATCAACGAGTAGAAGAAGGTCCGTTGAAAGGACAACCAATTCTGAACAGCTCCGGTCAATATGTCGCGGAGAGTGATGTGTATCTGGGTAATGTAAATCCGGACTGGACAGCGGGTGTACATACCGGATTATCATTCAAAGGGTTCAGTATTAATGTGTTGTTCGATATTCGTCAGGGCGGTTATTTCATATCCAGAACATTGAATAAGTTTGTGGGGGCTGGTATGACAATTGAATCTTTGGAGGGACGCGGTGCCCGTGAACCGGGGAAAGAATATGAAGGTCTTTATTACAGGGAAGGAGCTATTATGGTTGACGGCGAATATCAACAAAATCTGCAGATATTTGATGGAACATTCAGTCAGGGTATAGTTGGAAACGATGCACGGCGCTTCATAAAAACTAAATATGATCATATTTCCGAGGCGCAGTTGACAGATGCTTCTTTTGTGAAACTTCGTGAATTACGGATCGGTTACTCTTTGCCGGCTAAATGGGCCAGGAAAATTTATCTACAGAATATCAATGTAGCATTTGTAGGTCGTGATTTGTTCTTATGGACAAAAAATCCTCATGTGGATCCTGAGAGTGGAGGAATGGATAACTTGAATCTTGGTATTGATGCTTTTTCCGTACCAGCATCAAAGAGTCTTGGTTTTCAGGTAAATGTTAATTTCTAACCTTTAAATCTATGAATCGTATGAAGAAAATAAATAAATTAATATGGGTAGCAGGTTTGATCGTTTTGACTTTTACTGGTTGTACCCATAATTTTGAAGAGATCAATACAAATCCGGATAGACCGGATAAGATCGATCAACCGAAGTTATTGCTAGGGGGAGTAATAAAGAATATTTCTTATCTGGCTTTATCAAGAGGAACAGCTGCGGTTTTGGGCGATTATTATGTGGATCAGTATGTCAGTATGTTTAATGATGCATTTAATAATACACAGACTAAGGAATTTTATTATGATGGACGGGATGTGCAGGATATGATTAATCTGGCAGAAGAACAGAACCAACCTCATATTCAAGGTATGGGACTTATCATAAAATCTTTCATGTTCCAGCAAATGACGGATGCTTTTGGGGATTTTCCTTACACAGAAGCTTTAAAAGGAAAAACGGATGAGGTATTTACCCCTCGTTATGATACGCAGGAAGATATTTATGCGGATTTGCAGGTTCAACTGGAAAAAGCGAATGAATTGTTGAGTCAGAATAGTGTCGAAGATATCGGTTCGTATGATAATCTTTACGGAGGAGATATTTTGAAGTGGCGCAAATTTGCAAATAGTTTGAGGCTTCGTTTGCTGATGCGTATATCCGGTAAGACGGACGTATCGCCAAAAGTCATGGAAATGTTGCACCAGCCGGATAAATATCCGCTGATGGTGAATAATGATGACAATGCCTTATTCTCTTATTCGGATGATCTGCAGAGCAGTTGGTCGCCTCTTTATACGGCATCCCAGGAAAAATATGATGGGACAGAGTTTATGTCGACGACTATGGAAATGCACTTCAAGGCAATGAATGATCCGCGTATGAAAGTATATTTCAGTCCGACGGTGAAAGGTGTGGAGAATGGTGAATTCATTTATGCAGCTGTACCTAATTGTATCCGTGATGCGGACGAGTCTGCCTATAATGGTGGGGACAGTTACAATTCCCGCAAAGGCTATATTTTTGTTCCACAGAAAATCGATGTAAAATATGCATCGCCAACAGTGGCTCAGGGAATTTTATTAACTTATGCAGAAGTACAATTCAATTTGGCAGAAGCTCGCGAGAAAGGAATTATCTCAGTGGGAGATGCCGGTACCTATTATAAAAATGGTATTATTGCTAGTTTTGATTATTGGGCAAGCCGAATTCCTGCAAATTTCATAGAGATGAAGTCGATGACAAATCCTCCGACGGAGGTATTCGAAGCTGCCGATGTGATTCCTGATCCCGCTTATTATGAACAGGAAAAAGTGGCTTATACCGGGACACAGGCTGAAAAGTTGGAAAAGATTGGAGTTCAGAAGTGGATTGCTTTGTATTTATGTGGTATTGAAGGCTGGTCGGAATGGCGACGGACCGGTTTCCCAAAAGAAATATCTGTGATACCTCCGAATGGATTACCCTCTTCGAGTAATATAAATGAATGGCCTCGTCGTATTCCTTATCCTCAGAATGAGCAGGTTTATAATGTTGATCAATATCAGATAGCTGTCGGTCGTCAAGGAGCGGATAATTTATTAACAAGGGTGTGGTGGAATAAATAAACAAAAATAAAATGGAAAATAGATTGAATAAAATAGTTATATTATTGTGTGCATGCCTGTTTCTGTTTGCTTGTCAGCAAGGAGCCGATAGAAAACCAACAGGTATTAAACATCTTTTTGTGGTGGGTATCGATGCTATGAGTTCACAAGGTTTGGAGAAAGCTAATACTCCGAATATAGACTATATGATAAAAAATGGAGCAGTTTGTCGTAGTGTACGGACTGTAATTCCCTCGAGTAGCTCGTCAAACTGGGCTTCTATGTTGGCTGGTGCCGGTGTAGAGGTTCATGGAGTTACTTCCAACGATTGGGAGCCTGATAATTATTCAGTAAAACCAGTGGGGATAACCGAGTATGGTATTTTCCCGACAGTTGTAAATGTAGTCCATAAACAACTGCCGGATGCTAAAATTGGAATGATTTACCATTGGAGTGGTTTCGGGCGTTTGTTTGAGAAGAATGTTGCAACTGTTGATACGTCTTATGAAACAGAAATAAAAACGGCCGAAGCGTTAGCTGAGTATATCCGAACAGAGAAACCTACGTTTACATTTACTCAGTTGGATGATGTGGATCATTATGGGCATGCATACGGACATATGACAGATAAATACCTGGAAAGCATCCATAATGCCGATAAATGTGTCGGGATGGTCTTGCAGGCAGTGAAAGACGCTGGGATAGAAAATGAATCTGTGGTCATGGTTGTAGCTGACCATGGTGGTATCGGTTATGGACATGGCGGACAATCTTGGGAGGAAATGACTGTTCCTTTTATCTTGTATGGAAAGGGTATCAAGAAAGGATATGAAATACAAGAACAAACATATATGTACGATGTGGGACCGACAATTGTATTTGCATTAGGTTTAGAAGCTCCGTATGCATGGACCGGACGTCCGATGAAGACTGCTTTCGAAGGTTTTGAGAGTAAGCCGGATCCGGTTATAGTAAAAAAACTGTCTTATGGACCGTTAATTAATGGGGGACGACATCTGTTTTCGCAAGCCGGAGGTTTATTTATCGATAAGGATGTGGAAGTTGTTATCGAACCTTACAATGCCGGTGATAAAGTGTATTATACATTGGACGGTTCTATGCCAACAAAACAATCCATCTTATATGATACTCCTTTTAATCTGGACAAAACGACAGTGGTCAGAGCAAAATCGTATAGTGACAGTGGTAATGAAAGTCTGATCTCTGATGGTTATTTCCGTATATTGAAGAGGAATCCGGATAATGGGATTAACGTCTCTTTCTACCGGGGTAAAAACTGGAGTGTTTTGCCGATCTTTAAGAATGAAAAAGTCGTGAGCCAATGGGTCACTGATGAAATACAGGCAGATACAGAACAGATACAGAAGTTGTTGATACCAGGGGAACGTCCTACTTTTGGTTTGGTTTATACGACTTATTTACAGATTGATAAGACTGGGAAATATAGTTTTTATCTTCAATCGGATGATGGTAGTAAATTATATGTTGATGGTCAAAAAGTTGTAGATAACGATGGTGGGCATGGTGTAATAGAAAAAGAAGGTAGTATAGAGTTAACTGAGGGACGTCATATCCTGACTGTCGAGTTCTTTAATAACGGAGGCGGTTTTTGGATCGATGCATTCTATAAAGGTCCGGGTATTCCTAAGCAGATTATACCGGCAGATAAATTATTTAAGAAAGCAAATTAGTTGTGTGTTTTTAATTTTACATAAATAGAAACAGAAAGACCGGATAATAATCTTTCAGGCTGGTATGTAGCTTTTTCAAGGCTTTGGAAATATGGTACTCGACGCCTTTGGTGGTTATTCCTAATGTTTCTGCAATATCTTTATGAGATTTGTTTTCGTAACGGCTCATGATAAATACGACCCTGGTCTGTTCAGGTAAACCGGCCAGGGTTTTATTGACAATTTCCTGTGCTTCGGCTGTGAATAGTTCGCCTGGATCGCAAGCCTCCAGGGTGGATATGCGGGTATTCAACTCCCATTCGGCATGATTCAGTAATTGTTCGCTAACATCTTCTCTTACCTGCAAGTGCTGTAAATAGTTTAGGCATTTATTTTTGATGGTGGTAAGGATATAGGCCGGTATATTTGAATTTTCTTCCAGCGAATGGCGATTCTCCCAGTAATACATCAAGGCTTCAATGGTAAAATCTTCAGCAACAGCAATATCCCTTACATACGTATTAGCAAAGCGGATAAATCTGCCTTGGTAATCAGTAAATAGTTGATTGAACGCTTTTAAGTCTGTTGTATTCTCCATTTCTCCCTGAGCGTAATAAGTTGTAAATATAATAATATTTATACAATACGATCATTTATTTAACACAATAGTGCTACAAATTATAGGACTAGTGTATCGCTATAGGTAGCACTATTGTTTCCGGGAGAGTAGAACTACTGTGTCGTTTCGGTAGCTCTACATGCCTAACGATGGTGGAAGTGAAGTTGGGGAAGAGGCCCATTTTTTATTAGGAGTATTACCCATTACAAAGGATAGTTTTCCTCCGTTCATAATGTCAGTATGCAAAATATAATTTTTATCGTATGGCTTGCCATTAAGGCTAGCCGACTGGATGTAGATATTATCTTTTGAAACACCTTTAGCATCAATATGGAATTTTTTACCATTTTCAAGTGTGATAACACTTTCTTCAAAACTCGGACTACCGATTACATAATAGGGCATTCCCGGGCAGACAGGATAAAAACCAATCATGCTGAATACCAGCCATGCGGACATTTGTCCGGCATCGTCATTTCCGGAAAGTCCGTCCGGAGAAGTAAAATATTCCCGGTCGATAATATTATGTACCCATTTTTGCGTTTTCCAGGGTTCACCGGCATAAGCATACAAATAAGCTATATGATGACCGGGTTCGTTGCCGTGCCAATAATAATCACCATCGAAAAAGGTGTCTAAACGTGAAATGAACTTCTCTTTTCCTCCGATTTGTTCTATCAGTCCGGCAACATCCTGAGGAACATACCAGGTATAATGGTAGGGAGTTCCTTCGCAAATGGATGGAGTGAAGGCATATGGGTCAAACGGTTCTATCCAGCTGCCGTCTTCATGTCTTCCACGGGCATATCCTGTTTCGGGATCGATTACATTCCGGTAATTCCCGGCACGTTTGATCAAAACATTGTAATCGTCTGTTTTATTCAGCTTTTTAGCAACTTGTGCAAGGACAAAATCATCGTATGCATATTCCAATGTACGAGATACCTGCTCTTGGCGATGAAATGCATCCATGACAGGATCTTCTAAAGGAATATAGTTATATTTTAAATAAGATTTCATAGCCCGACGTCCTTTTCCATCCCGGTAACTGGTGGAATCCGGGTTTATTTCAAATGCATTTTTGCGCATTAGTGCATATGCTTCCTCATAATCAAATCCGGGTATATCTTTTATTATTGCATCACCGATCATAGCAATACAGTGATCACCAATCATAGCTGCTGTATAACTGTTCCAGGATGGAAAAATGGGTAACCAACCTCCTTGTAATCCTTTTAATACAAGCGAGTGAGCCATATCACCATTACGTGACGGATTGAGAATTGTAAAAAGAGGGTGAACGGCACGGTAGGTATCCCATTGGGAAAAATCACAGTAATATGTGCCTTGTTCCATCTTCATTGTTTTTTCACCTCCGTCAAATTTGGGGTATGACCCGTCTATATCACTGAATGTACGTGGAAGGAAATGAGCATTGTACAGGGCTGAATAGAATTTGACTTTGTCTTCTTCATTTCCCCCTTTTACTGCAATTTGTCCGAGTGTCTCATCCCAGATAGAAGAGGATTGGTTGCGTACAGCTTCAAAATTCCAGGAAGGAATTTCTGCCTGTAAATTTTTGCGGGCATTCTCTATGCTGGTAAAAGATGTTCCTATCTTTATCAGCTTATCACCCGGTTTATCGGATGATAGTTTGAGCCATGCAACCGGATGGTTCAAACTCGTACTATCAATACCGAAGTGTGAAAATTCATCGTTTAGCTGGATAACAAAATGCCCGCTGAAACCTGCACTTTTTCCATATCCCTGATAGATACGATGAACGGGGTTATATCCTGTGATCTCTTTTTTCTCAGGATCAATTCGGATAATGGCTTCTCCTTCATCACTGTTTGGGTCGATTACAATATAATGATCGCCGTCTTGCCGGAAACCTAGTCGTATGATCCCGGCTCGTGATAGGCCGGTGATCTCTGCTAGGATGGCATAATCTTTCAATAATACGCTGTAATAGGAAGGGGTGGAGATTTCTTCGGTATGGTCGTAAGCCGAAGCTCGCTTTAGCGGGTCTACTTCCAGTTTATTACTCAAAGGCATGATCGTTACACTGCCATAATCCTGAGTACAGGAACCATTCATCCAGTGACTGGCGCGGAATCCTTGAATTGCATCCTGAAAAAAGTAGTAAGGAGGATGACATTTCTGTTCTGTTGCCTGGCTTTGGGCTACCCAATTAGTCATACCATGAGGTACGCCGACTGCGGGCATGATCTGTCCGCGTTCTTCCGTTGAGCTTTTATCCTTTCCTTGCACAATACGGATGTCCGTACCTATCAAGGGATTCACATATTTTTCAAAACTCTTTTCCTGTTGATTGCAAGATAACAGGCACAACGAACTTAATAATATATTCCAGGCTTTCATATGGTATTACTTTATTGAGTGATATTGCAAAGTTAATTATAAATGGTTACACATTAGATAAGTTAGGATGTTTCAACAGTTACCCCTGTACGATGTCGTTTCTGGGGGATCATACATCAGTGACGGACTGATGTTTTCCCAAAGGAGAGGCATACGAAAGAATCGGTAAACCAGACGGTAGGAGAACTGTTGAAACATCCGCTTTTAAGCATTTTTATTTAGGTTCGATGACATATTGGTTTTGTGTCAGACCTGGATTCACATCTATCTGCTTCTGAGGAATCGGACAAATCAGATTTGTTTCATTTAAAGAGAAACCTTTACTCTTCAACACTTCTACTGCCCGGCCGGTACGAATCAGATCAAACCATCGATGATTTTCGAATGCCAGCTCAACCCTACGTTCCTGTTCTACCATTAGGGCAAATGTTGCTTTATCCGTGGTATGGAGATCGACAGGTGTTGTTTCTGTTGTCTGATAACCGAAGCCGCGTCGGCGTGTCATATTCAGGTACTTGCAGGCTTCTGCGGTTTTCCCGTTCTGGTTTAGAGCTTCGGCATACATAAGGATTACATCCGCATAACGGATAACAGGATAGTTGTTGCTGGCATCATTGCTTTGATACGGAACATCCATGAATTTGCAAACATAGCGTGATTCTACCCATTCTCCGTTTTTTCGATTGTCGTAATATCCCAGAGACATGGAAAAATCCCGTCGGAGATCACCTTCTTCATAGGCATTGTAGATATCCATTTCCGGGATATTGTTTCCACCGGTACCACCGACAGTAACAACATTGGTCCCTGAATTTTCAGGCGCAAAATTGTTGGCAAAGTTAGAACCTTCACCATAACCTCCTTTAAGGAACTGGATTTCAAAAATACCCTCTTTACTATTATGGTTGACGGGACTGAACACCTCTTTATACCCTTCTATATTGAGAGTTCCCGGTGTGTTTTCTAACAGAGAATAGCGGTTGCTATTTATAATTTCACCCAAAATAGATTCGGCTTCGGCATATTTATGTAGGGTCATATAGATCTCTCCTAATAACGCTTTAGCTGCTCCTTTCGTTGCACGTCCGTCTTCTGTTGTCGGGTAACTGTCCGGTAGTCCGGCTGCTGCCTCTTTCAGGTCGGATATGATCAGGTTATATATATTCTCTTTGGGTTCCCGTAGGATATCATATGCTTCAGAGATTGTTATTTCCTTCAATACCAACGGAACATCACCATAAACCCGCACCAGGTTGAAATACATCAGGGCACGAATGAATTTACATTCCAATTTGTAACGGGTAGCCAACTCTGCGTCGATATCTATACCATCAATACGTCCTAAGACTGTATTGGTCCTGTTTATAGTCAGATAGGCGGCGGTCCAGAAGTCTTTGATATAACTGTTTTGTGTGTCTATGTAGAATTTATCGAATTCATCCTGACTGGTTACCGAGCCGGATAATTGATTACGTGTATTATCAGATGGTATTTCTGCAAATACATACCAGTTACCATATATATTGGATTCCTGTAATGCTGAATAGGCTCCGTTTACTGCTGAAGTAAAATCTGCAACAGTTTTATAAAAATCATTTTCACTCAAATCCGTTTGAGGGTTCTGATTGAGAAAATCGTTGCAGGAAGAAAGACTGACACCGAACAGTGCGATTGTAATAATATTATATTTTAGTTTCATAATTCATCTGCAGTTTAAAAAGTTACGTTAATGCCAAATGTACAAGTACGATAGAGTGGGTACATCCCATAGTCTGTACCGGCTGCTGTTACATTGTCTTCTTTGAAGCTAGTTTCCGGATTGTAACCACTGTAGCTACTTATAGTCAGGAGATTTTGTGTCGATACATAGATACGTGCTCGTTGCATACCACATTTTTTAGAAAAAGTATCAGGCAACGTATAGCCGACTGTCAGATTATTGACACGCAAGAAAGATCCACTTTCCACCCAACGTGAAGATATGGCGTTGTTTTGTCCTGTTGGTTGTGAGTTTGCCCTGGGAATCCATCCTGTTCCCGGATTCTCTTCTGACTGCCAGCGGCCGAGCATTTCCCGCAATTGATTCTGATTACCTTCACCTTGCGTATAGAAACGTCTGCCTAAGTGAAGGACATCATTTCCAACAACACCTTGTAATGAAAAACTGGCATCGAAATGCTTAAAAGTGAAAGTATGGGTCATCCCCCAGGTAAAATCCGGCATATTGTTGCCAATGATCGTACGATCATCCGCGTCTATTACTTTATCACCGTTTACATCTTCAAACATAACATCTCCGACTTGCGTATCGGCAAAATGTGGGTAGTTTTTCAGTTCTTCTTCTGTCTTGAAAATACCTTTCATTTTGTATCCATAGAAAGAACCGATAGGTTCGCCAATCATTGTAATATGAGTAGTACCTGCACCTCCATCACTGAAAATAGGATCGCCTGTAGGACCTAATGCCAGGACTTTGTTGCGGTTAACTGAAATATTGCCTGTTGCTTCCCATGAGAAATCTTTCTTTTTGAATGGTATGCCGGTAACTGTAATTTCAAGTCCTTTATTGCGCATCTTACCTATATTCTGCATCGCGTTACTGAAACCGGTAATTGTCGGTATATCTACATTCATTAATAAATCTGTAGTCTTGCGATAATATAAATCTAATGATAAGGACAGGCGGCTGTCCAGGACAGATATCTCAATTCCCAAGTCTGTTTGACGTGTTTTTTCCCAAGTCAGGTCCGCATTGGAGAAGCTTTTTTGTGCGGCCCCGTTAATGATATTACCTGTACCTGTACCTAATACGTAGTTGGCATTTTCCATAATACCGATGGCTGCATAGTCCCCAATATTATTATTACCTGTGATACCATAGCTGGCACGTACTTTCATGTCTGATAACCATTTGATATCTTTCAGGAAATCTTCCTGTGATAAACGCCAGGCAATAGATCCTGAGGGAAAATAGCCGTACCGGTTATTTTTTCCAAAGCGGGAGGAACCGTCAGCACGAATAGATGCGGTGAGGTAATATTTATTATTGTAACGGTAATTCACACGGGCCAGATAAGATAATAAAGTCCATGATTTCCGTTCGGATTTACTACTTTTTACGGTAGCATTATTTAGAGTCTGGATTTTGTCATTGGGAAAATCGGAGCCACTGGCTTCCGTATAACGATAAATATTCTTTTGGGCAGTGAAACCGGCGACAGCGTCTATTTCATGTTTATTCCATGAATTAAAATAAGTGACAGTGTTTTCATTCAGCCAGTTAACTGTTTCTGCAGACTTTTCTGTCGCTTTTCTTTCTGTAGAAGGTAGAGGGGCTACATTCCCATTGTTCGGAATTGTGGATGGACGGAAATATTCATTTCTGTATTCTCTGATATCTGCTCCGATCGTTGATTTAATTTTCAGATTTTTTAATGGAGATAATTCGATATAACCATTACTGAACAAACGTAAGTCTGTATCATAATTATGGATATATGTACAGGCTAAAGCATTTGGCACACCTGTTAAACCATCGCTGGCTACAGCATACATTGACTGTGATGCCCATGTTCCATCCTCATTGTAAACGGGAGTGACCGGAGCTGTGGCTAAAGCAGAATTGATTACGCCGTCACTGGCCCAATGTCCTTGAGTTGTTCTGTTTGCATTCATGTAAGTAGGGGCCAGGTTTACTCCCATTTTTAACCAGGGGTTTAATTCGCTATCGATCTTAGCTCTGGCAGAGAAACGCTCGTAATCACTGTTGACTACAACTCCCTGTTGATTAAAATAGCCGGCAGAAAACATATATTTTGTCCGTTCATCACCACCCGTTACGGTCAGTTGGTAGTTTTGCACAGGGGAAGTCCGGAATATTTCATCCTGCCAGTTTGTCCCTTCTCCTAAAGATGCTACATAGGCCGCATCGTCATAAAATGCAGGATAACGATAGCGGTTTCCGGAAGGTCTTGAACTTACCGGATCATTGATCGATGCCCCGGGTACTTTGTCTAAATAGTGATTATTAAAGGCTTCCCTGCTAAACTCGACAAACTCCTGGGCATTCATTAAATCCAATTTTTTGGTTACATTCTGGAAGCCGACATAGATGTCCAAATTGACGCTGACTTTACCTGTTTTTCCTGATTTGGTGGTTACCAATACAACACCGTTAGCTGCACGTGAACCATAGATGGCTGCCGCAGATGCATCTTTTAAAACTTCGATCGATTCAATATCATTAGGATTGATAGCGTTCAGGTTTTGTTCACCTAACGGATATCCGTCTACTACATATAACGGGGCACTCGATGCTGTAATAGAACCGGAACCACGTACACGGATAGTGGCTGCTTGTCCTGGTTGACCGCCAACCTGCTGAACCTGTACTCCTGCCAGTTTTCCCGCCATGGCTTCCGTGGGATGCGATACCTTTAAGTCTTTTAAGGAGTTGCTTCCTACCTGTGATACAGCACCGGTCAGATCCTTTTTTTTCATGACTCCATATCCGACTACAACAACTTCATCCAATGATTCGGAGTCTTCTTTTAAGGTTATATTGATTATACTTTGATTTCCAACAGCTATTTCCTGGGGTGTGTATCCAATATATGAGACGACAATGATCGCGTTGGCGGACACATTTTCGATTGTAAACTTCCCGTCCATGTCTGTTATATTACCGTTGGTCGTGCCCTTTACAATTATATTTGCACCCACAATAGGTCCCATAGCATCTTGTACTATGCCGCTGATTGTCCGTCTTTCTTGTTGCGGACTTTTCGGAAATGAGGCTAATTTTTCTTTTGACAGAATGATCTGTCGGTCAGATACATAATAACGAATATTGGTCCCTGTAAAAATTTGTTCAAGTATCTTTTCCACATTTTCTTCTTTTGCTTTTACAGATACTTTACGGTTCAAATCGATGGACTTATCCATATAAAAGAAAATGTATTCACTTTCTTTTTCGATTTTGCTGAGTACTTCTTTGATTGTCTGGTTATTCGACTCAATAGTGAGGAATGTTCGTTGCGAATAGATTTCGGAAGCAAAGCATATTTTTATCCCCATGAACAAGAAAAACAGACATTGACTAAATCTGATGCTTTTTTTCATTTTCTGTAATGATTTAAGTTAGTAAATAGTGATGAACTTTTTTAGAATTGTAGTTTTTTTGATTTTATATGATTTAAGGATCCATAATACAATGATTTTAATGTTTGACTTTAATTTCTATGCTCTCATTTTTTTTCTCAATTTCAATAGGTATCGCTTTTTTCAAAGAACTTAACACGTCTTCCAGGTCTTCTTTCAAATCCAGTTTGCCACTGCAACTGACTTCGTTTATGTCTTCTCCGCAGTAGAGTAATACTCCGTAATAGCGGGATAGTTTTTTTAATATCACTTCTAATGATTGTTGCTTGAATTGATAATATCCATCTTTCCACGCAACATAATCGTCTATATCCACACGACTAACCGTTCCTTGATTTATTTCTTTATCGTAACGGAACATTTCGTTCGGTGACAGAATTTCTTTATGCTTATTTCCTGATTTTATTTCGACTTTGCCACTAACAAGAACGACCTGCATATCCTTTTCATTATCATATGCCGTTACATTGAATTGAGTTCCTAATACTTTGATGTTCATTTGTCTGGTTTTGACAATGAATGGCTTTTTTTCATCTTTGCTGACTTCCAGATAAATTTCACCTTCTACAAATATTTCTCTTTCCTTTTCAGAAAAGACTACAGGGTAAATTACTTTGGAATCAGAATTTACCCATATTTTAGTCCCATCAGAAAATGTTACTGTAGAACGTTTGCCAACCGGTACAATCAGTTGGTTGAATGTTGTTTTCTGCTTTTCTTTTTTTATCTGTTCTATTTTTTGGGAGTTTATATTGATTGATCCTTCCTGCTTATATTCAAGCTGGCTGTCTTCTCCGTCAATAGTCATTTTTTCATTGTTTGATAAGATGAGTTGTACTTTTGAAGAGGTACTGTCTGATTGTGGGATAGCTTCTATTATTGATAGATAGTTTGTTTCCTGTTTGTCCGATTGTAGCGTTATGTATTTTCCCAATGACAGTAAAATACAGATGGACGCAGCGATTCCTATAACTGATAGAAGCAGATATCTTTGTCTGCTTTTTCGATCAGTCGAATTGTTTTTTTGTTCAATGCACTGCCATAAAGCTTCGCTCTCGCTGTTTGGTAATGCCGTTTTATTGACATTGGTTCGGATAGCGTTCAAAAAAAGACGAGCAACCTCTATCTCTGCTGCCAATGATTTATTCTCTGCCATCTGTTTTTGCCAAAACAACAGGCTTTCTGCAGTCGGAGATGATTCGGACTTTAGAAAAAAATCATCATTCAGTAGTTGATCTGCTGTATATTTGGTATAATTTTTATCCATTTAATGAGTATATTTTATGAAGAGGACAAGCTTCCTCTTTTTTTATACTCACTATAAAAGAGTTTTTTTTATGAATTGTTTTTATTGGACTGAAATAGATAAAAGAAGAATAAATATTTCAACAGAACCATACGTATCCCTGATCTTTTTCAGAGAACGCTGGATAAGATTTTGGGCAGATTGATAGTTCATGTCCATAATAACGCAGATTTCATCAAAACTGAGTTCCTGAATATATCGGTAATAGATGATTTCCTTCTGGCGTGGGGTTAATAAAGTTAGAATTTCTTGTATCCTTTTTATTTGATTTTGATAGAGTTCATTGTTTACGTATTGCTCTTCAACGGTTAACTCTAATGAAAAAGAGATAGTTTCACTATTATAACGTTCATAGTGAGACTCTTGATAGAGTGCATTGATCAGACAATTCTTTAATGCAATAAGCAAGTATAATTTGATATTATCAGGAATAATAAGTCGTTTTCTATTGTTGTACAATTTGGTAAAGACTTCTTGGATACAGTCCTTTATTAGTTCTGTATCCGATGTGAAACGTTTACCATACTGGAAAAGTGTTTGTATATGTACTTTATATATCCAGCCGTAAGCATCTTTATCACCAGCGATAAACTGACCCCATTTTATTTTACTTTCATCTTCCTGCATATAGGTGATTTGATTCGCAAATATAAAACAAATAAAGTAAAATCAAAGCGCTGATGCTATGGATTGCTGTAGTTCTTTTATAAAAAGCATTCAATACTTATGTCTGAGAGGGAATGATATAAATAAATTTAGAGGTAGATGTAAATCGGTTTACACCTACCTTTTTAGGAAAAGACCTTTCCAGGTATCATCTAAATGTCTTACGTTTTTCGGATAGGTCATTCAGATGGTTTCAAAAACCGAAAAGTTCATGATTTGGGGATCAGCCTTTGATTCGTCTACAACTAATTTGATCGCATCGAGCGTTTGAGGTTCGAAACGGTCTATATGCTTATGTCCGATGCATGATCCCGAAGCGAGGTCGATCCATTCATTATTCTTTTTTCCTTTCAGGGAATATTTTAAGACCCGTTCCCCTTTGGCGATGTCTTCCTGCAGGATGACACGGTTTATGCTGGTCGGTTTGTCAAACGACAGGATATACTCCGAGCCGGTACCGGATGTTTGCTGAAGCGGAGTTCCGTATTGGCGAACTATTTCTTTACCTAACGTTTCTATCTGGCGGACATCGGCGTCGGGTATAAGTCCTTTATCGTTGACAACAAGGCCTAACAACATATTGGTATTCCTTCCTACACTGGTTTCGTATTTGGTAAGCAGTTCAGGAATATTGAACATCATGCTATCCTGTCCGGCTTTCCAGAACCATCCGCCCTGGAAAGAGCGGTTCCAGCGCAAGGTAAAATCAGATTCTCCCGGGCACCAGAACGGGGCAAAAGGATCGCCGTTCAAACCATTTATCACACGTGTTCCGTCGGCATTGGTGGTCGAGTCGGCTGTTGACCAGCAGGGATAAGGTGCGACACCTTCTTCATTCCCAACCCATCTGACCAAGTTAGGATGTCCGTACGGACCTTGAAAAGCAATTGCATTCGGTTGCAGTTTCTGTACAAGCGATAATACATCCGCACCTCCTTGTTCTTTGGACAGTACACCGCCATCGAACCATATTTCGAACAGTTCACCGTAGTTACTCCATAATTCGGTCAATTGCTGCGTTACAATTTTATTGTATTCTTCCTGACTGACCGGACCTCCTTCCTGAACAACTCCCGGATTATCTACATACAGGTAACCGTTTGCCGTTGTACTGGCATAAATGCCCGGTTTGATATTATATTTTTTACAGGAAGCGATGAAATCGGCAACGATATCTCCTTCACCGTTTTTCCAGGGAGATTGTTTGATGCTGTAGTCATGCGCTTCTGTAGGCCACAGGCTGAATCCGCTACAGTGCTTCGCTACGAGGACAGCATATTGGGCTCCCAGTTTATGAGCTGTTTCCAGCCATTGGTCGGTATTTAATTCAGTAGGATTAAAGACGGAAGCATCCGGATGTGTGCCCCAATTCCTGAAATTATAGTCTGGTTGGTAGACCGGCATGTCAAAATGGATCAATACACCCATTTCTGCATCTGCCCAGGCTAGCTGGCGGGCATTAGGGGTAACGACAGTTGTTGTTTCGTTTGAAGAGCAGGATATAAGTACCGACAAGGCTGCCAGTAATCCTGCAAATGTCTTTTTCATGATGAACTTATATTTTACGATGCAAGTATAATAAAAAAAGATGTAGGAGCGAAATTTTTCCCGCTCCTACAAATGAGGTCATTTTAATTTGCCCAACCCGGATTTTGAGGTAATAAGTTCGGGTTGTAAGTAAACTCGTCAGTTGGTATCGGATACAGATACAAACGATCGTACCATGTGCGTGTCATACCTGGATAAAGAACGCGGTATTCGCCTGTTGCCGGATCACGTGGACCTAAATAGGTCTTCAGGTTTTCCAGTAACTTACCGGCTTTCCATCTGCATAAGTCATTCCAACGAAGACCTTCACATGCTAATTCCACACGACGTTCGCGACGTATTTCATTCAGCAGCGGAGAGATGGCTACTTCCCATTTTGGCCAGTTCGGATCAGTGAATCCTACATTTACCGTCAGATGCTTCATACCTACACGGTCACGCAGTTTATTGATCGTTTTGTCCAAAACAGTCTGGTCGCATTCTTCCAGTTCGGCTTTTGCTTCTGCATAGTTCAGAAGAACTTCACCATACCGATAGATCAGGTCGTCCAGTGTACATTTGATATATTCGTTATCTTCTGCTAACGGAGAGTACATCTTATACAAACGGTAACCGGTAAATGACAGACTGTTGAAGACCGGAGAATTTTCGTATTCCTCCGAACCGTCAGCCAATATGGCGATAGGGCGTTCAGGAGTGTAAACACATTGTTTCAGACGTGGGTCACGATTTTCGAATTCATCAGTGAATTTGGCATCTCCTTTGTAACGATCGCTTAATGCAATAGGTTTGCCATCATCACATAAGAATGATTCGACGAAATCTTTAGTCATACCTGTACCTGCCTCACGTACAGTACGGGGACGATTGTTCATACGCTTGTCTGTCACATAAGCTGCAAAAAAGATTGCTTCTTTATTATTCGTATAATCCTGCTGATTAAATAGAGCATGGTAGTCGTCTTCGATATTCCCTGTTGAATAGATGTCGTATTTACCGCTATTCATAATCTTTTCTGCAGCTTCTATGCTGGAGCGAAGATACTTATCTGCATTATCAAGATTTCTGTACTTTCTCCATGTACCTTCAAATAGACAAACTCTGGATTTGAGTAATAAGGCTGCGTATTTGCTGAGCCGTGTGTCGATCATTGTTTCCGGTAGCCAAGCTGCTGCTTTATCTAAGCAAGCACAGATTGAATCGATAACAGCTCCGCGGTCATTTCGTGGGTTATACAGTTCTTCCGAAGAAGTCGTAAGATCAGTTGTTAACCAAGGTACATCACCGAATCGAAGAACCTTTTCGTAATAAAATTTGGCTTTAAAGAAGTAAATTTCACCGACATACTGATTGATCTTTTCTGCATTCCCTTCCACTGTATGATAACGAGACAGGAAATAATTACAACTCCGGATATTTGCCCAATCGCCTTTAGCCCAGCCCCCTCCGGCAGTTGGGATCGTATAATCACTCCAGATAAAAGCATCTTTTGTCTGATGTGCCTGGTTATCGGAAGCATTGTCGTTGCCATAAGCACCGGTATTATCCAGCGTGGTGTAGAACTGATTTGCAAAGTTTTTCAAGTCATTTTCTGTCTTCCAATAGGTCTCGTCGTTGATCTTATCTTCCGGGTACAAGTCCATAAAGTCATTATTACATCCGGAAAATCCAAGTAATAAAGACAAGCTTGCTATATAATATACTTTTTTCATTCTGTTTTTTGATTTAATTATTCTACAATGTTCCATTTTAGAATGTCAGGTTTGCACCAAAAGAGAATGACCTGATAAATGGATAAGCATTTACTGTTGCCAATTCAGGATCGAAAGTGTCGGGCATTCCTGAGAATTCAAACAAGTTGTCTGCATTGAAATAAACTCTCAATTTGGAGATTTTAGCCTTTTCCGTGATGTATTTAGGAATAGTATAACCCAGCGCTAACTGTTTACAACGGATATAAGCACCATTCAGCATGAAGCGTGTCTGGTTTTCATTTACGGCAGAACCATTCAAGCGGGCACGTGGAAAGAATGCATCGCGGTTGTCTTCTCTCCAATAGTCATAATTCATCTTTTGGGGAACAGACCATTCAGATGTATAATGAGACAGATAGAATGTCTTCGACGGCATAATATCACGTTTCATAGTTCCCTGGAAGAATAACGTGAAATCGAAGCCCTTATATTCGGCTGTACCACGGATACCGAAGTTATAACGCGGTGTTTCATTACCAATGATCTTCAGGTCACCTGAGTTGTTGGCTGTGTTTTCACCTCTTGTAACCTCTCCATCGCCATTCAGGTCAGCAAATTTAATATCACCCGCATATTGCGTGTAACCTACTATTTTTGACTGGTTCCATGAAGATGCTTCTTCGTCAGACTGAAATAAACCATCTGTGACAAATCCCCAGATTTCTCCCAGTTTCTTACCTTCATAATAATTGTCAGATAAGTTTTTTGTCGGATTATCATATTTGGTGATTTCGGCCTGGTAGTCGGATAAAGATAGTGTTGCACTATAGGCCAGACCGTTTTGTAAGGACGATTTCCATGTCAAAGCCACTTCCCAGCCACTCGTTCTTAAATCGGCTGCGTTCATTTGCGGTTCACTGGTACCGAGGATAGATGGCAATGTTTTCGATTTGGTCAGCATATCTTCTGTTGTACGAACATAGTAGTCGAATTCACCGGTCAACTTACTATCAAACATAGAGAAATTAAAACCTAAGTCCCACTGTTTCACAGTTTCCCATGTCAACTGGTCGCTAACTAACCCCGGAGCATATACGCCCATTTGTTTCTCTCCGTTGAACAAATAACCTACTTCACCTGTAGAATAGGTAGAAATATAGGGATAATAAGAAGCATAACCGCCCTGGCTTAATACCTGGTTTCCTAAAGCACCGTAAGAACCTCTGATCTTGAAATCATTCACGATATGAGAGATCGGTTTCCAGAATTTCTCCTGTGAAAGTCTCCAACCTAATGAGAATGTCGGGAAAAATGCGAAACGATCGTCTTTCGGGAAGCGTGAAGAACCGTCGTAACGTCCGTTTACTTGTACCAGATACTTGTCGTCGTATGCATAGAACAAGCGGAAAAATGCACCACGGATAGCCCACTGGTTCATGTAGTCGGTTGTTGTACGATCGCCGGTTGCCAGATTCAAGAATGGAATATCATTTGCGATTAGGTTGTTTCTGCTCAGACCGACTCCTTTATAGGTTTGGTTTTCCTGGTTAAAACCGACCATTCCTTCGAAAGCATGTACTTTATTGAATTTTTTCTTATAAGTAGCATACGCATTGAATACATCATATTGTGATTCATTTTTTGTATATGATACCTGATTCGGAGAAGTATGCGGGAAGATCGAGCCCTGATTTCCATCCGCATCATAATCGATATATTCGCGAACATGGTTTTTGAAAGAATAGTTATAATAATTATATGTATAATCCACATTGATTTCCAAACCTTCCAGTGGGGTTAATTTGGCAAATGCCGTAGCATACATATTATTATTTCTCATTTCGGCATTACCACCCTGAGACAGCCAGGCTGCCTGGTTAGTGAAATAACCGTCACCGCAGTAACCGGCAAAATGTCCGTCCGGATGATAAACCGGCATTAACGGGCGGCTGTCGCCCGGAATCGTAGCTCCCAAAGAGTTATTTCCATATTTATTCTGAGGACCGGTGTTCATTTTTACCATTGATAAAGTAGCTCTCAATCCCACCTGCAACCAGTTGTTTACTTTATAATTTACATGCTGGAGTACGTTAAAACGTTTGTAATCTTCATCCGTCCATTTGGAGATACCGTCTTGCTGGAACATACCGGCTGAGGTCATATATTTAGCTGTTTCGCTACCTCCCTGTACACTGATGTTGTACTGTTGCATCGGATAGCTTTTCTTATTCAATGCCTCATACCAGTCTGTATTTCCGCAATAACGGTATTTGCTGGCTGCGTCGTCCGGATGATGGAACACCGGAAGATTGTTATTCGGATCGTTATAATATTTTTTGACATGCTCCATTGTGATGTCGTCAAAATAATTGCTACCGTTACTTGTCGTATTGGCATCATTCATCCACTGGGTATATTCCATCGAGTTCATATAATTAGCATGAACGGTTGGAACATTGATAGAATAGTTGGCGCTTAAAGAAACAACCGGCTTTTGTGAGACGAAACCTGTTTTAGTCGTGATTAAGATTACACCGAACGCAGCACGTGCTCCGTAAATAGAAGCCGATGCAGCATCTTTCAAAACAGTAACATCTTTTACATCCTGTGGATTAAGCAGGTTCGGGTCCATTTCGATACCGTCTACCAGAATAAGAGGTTCACCACCGGATAGGTTGGTTGTACCACGGATGTTAAATTTGGAGCCTGTTCCCGGCGCACCATTGGAAGAGGTAATGTTCAGGTTGGCAATGGTCCCCTGCAATCCGGCTCCCAGGTTGGTCAGCGGACGGTCTTCGATAACTTCCGAACCGACCGTTGCGACAGAACCTGTCAAGTCGGCTTTTTTCATTGTACCGTATCCTACAACGACTACTTCTTCCAGTGTTTCTGCATCTTCCTGAAGGATGATTTCCATTCTCTTGCTAGGGTTCGCCTTTACCTCCTGTTTGACATAACCGATAAAAGTGATAACCAGTGTGGAGCCTGATCGGGCATTGATCGAGAAGAGTCCGTCCACATCAGTCGTAGTACCATTGGTTGTTCCTTTCTCAACGATGTTGGCACCGATAACGGCATCTCCATTCGTATCGATAACTTTACCTTTGATAGTACTGTTTTGTTGCGGAGCAGCGGCCATATTCTGTTTACCGAGTACGATATGGTTCCCTTCTACAGAATATGTAATACCCGAATCAGCTAACAACTCTTTCAGAACTTTTGCAACTGGTTGATTTTTAGCTTTTAAAGACACCTTTTTGTTTACATTTACCTGATTGTTATAGATGAACAGATAATCTGTCTGATGTTCTATCTCGTTCAGGACCTTTTCCAGTTGAACATTTTTTTGGTTGATACTGACCCTTGCATTTTGTGAAAAGATATTATCCGCATAACTGTTGAGTATGCAGACCAAAAGCAGGAACGTCGTGATTCTCATAATTCTGAAAATTTTTAAGGGTCGCGGTGCCCGATATTTGCACCTCGACAAAGTGTTTCTTTTCATACTTTCTTTGATTTGAAATTAATAAATTAATAATTCGTTTGTGTCAATTGATGTCTGCCGGCTATTGCCCCCCAGCTTTCACCGGCATTACGGTTAACAAGTTTTTATCCCATAAGCATTTAATTTTTGGTGAAACATAGTGTTTAAATTATTTGATATAAATCATGTGATTGTCGTCATCGCGTTCGTAGGTAAACTTTATATCCTTCTGCAACACTCTCAGGGCATAATCGACACCGTCTGTTTGCCTGAATTTGCCGGTATACAGGTATTTCTGTACCTGTTTGTTTGTGATATAGATGTTTATCCCATAGTATTTTTCAAAATCTTTCATGATCGAAGCGAATGTTTCTTTCTTGAAACAGATCAGCCCCTCCCTCCAGCGGTAAGAAGAATAATCGTCGACAGGCTTTACCCGTAATTTCCCATTATGCAGATAGGCTTTATTATGAGGGGTGAGTGTCAGGCTTTCTGTATCATCCGTCAGGGATGAGATCCTGACACTACCTTCCATCAACGTTGTTTCAAATATTTCAGTACCCGAATAAGAATCGACATCGAATTGGGTTCCCAGTACTTCTACATTGTATTTATTCGTTTGCACGATGAAAGGTTTGGTTTTGTCTTTCGCTACATCGAAGTAGGCTTCTCCATCCAGTTTGACCAAGCGTTCTTTTGAATTGAAGGTAATGGGATATTGGATTGTGGTACGTGCATTCAGCCAAACATTCGTTCCGTCCGCCAAAGTGATATTGATCCGCTGTCCTGCCGGGACCGTGATCGTTTGTAATGCTATAGGGGTTTCTTCCCTTTGCATTTCCTGGTAGATAAAACTCCCGCCAAGCGTAAGGGCAATGATGGCTGCGATTTTGATCAACTCAGTTCTAAGAGAACTAAGGTCATTCAGTTTCTTCCGAAAGAAATTTAATTTTCATTCGGAAGAAACTGAAAAAGCTCCCGAGAGAATAAAAAAAGACATAAAATGTAAAATATCTTTTTGCTATTACTGTACCGGGAAAATTGGATTTCTACCCCGTGTAAATGGAATTAGTATCGCGGGTAATATTTTTTAACGTATCAGAATTTTGTAAAAAGGGCTTTTTTTATGTCACTCTGCTAAAGAAGAATAGAACGTTTAAAAAGGAAAATTGATTTTATATTATTTTTTTCATTATTTTACTAGGGATATTTAGTTGTGAACTGCTATTAATATAGAAGGGTAATCCTAAACAACAGAAATGAACAAAGAAACATTATATAAATTTTTTGAAGGCAACGCATCTTTTGAAGAGGAAGTGGCTGTAAAACAGTGGATGGAAGAATCCACTGAGAACCGTCAGAGCTTTTTGAAAGAGCGAAAACTCTTTGATGCGATGTTGCTTTTAGGAAACGAGAAAGTTATAAAAGCCGGGAAGAAAAGATATTCAATAAACCTTAGTTCTCTTAGGACTGAGTTGATCAAAATCGCAGCCGTAATAGCAATTACTTTGGGTGGAAGCTATCTTTACCATCAGTATTCGTTTGAAAAAGAATTGATGGCAACGAATACAATCAGTGTTCCGGCAGGACAGCGGATCAATATGACTTTGACCGATGGTACGAATGTTTGGCTAAACGCCAGAACTTCACTTACCTATCCGGTAAAGTTCAGCAAAAAGAACCGTCAGGTGATATTGGATGGTGAGGCTTATTTCGAAGTGGCGAAAGATAAAACCAAACCTTTCATCGTGCAAACGAATAAATACAATGTAGAAGTATTGGGAACCAAATTTGATGTGAATGCCTATTCCGAAACGGGTGAATTTGAAACAACATTGATGTCAGGTAGCGTAAGAGTAGCTTCCACCAGTGATCCGGCGCAGAAATTGACGTTGAAACCAAACAATAAGGTCTATTTGCAGGACGGCGAATTGCATGTTTCCGTGGTAGACGATTTCAATCCTTACAGATGGAAAGAAGGGCTGATTTGTTTTAAAAATGAATCGTTTACATCCATTATGAAAGATTTTGAAAAATATTACGGATTAACGATTCAGGTACGGAATAAAGAAGTTCTTAAATACGTTTACACCGGTAAATTTCGCCAGACGGATGGCATAGATTATGCGTTGAGAGTCTTGCAGAAGGATATAAAGTTTAGTTATCAACGGGATGATGAAAATCAGATAATCTACATAGAGTGAGAAGAATATAATATCATAATTTATTAACCTTAAAAAAGGAGCTTATGGAATATACATGAAAACAAAAAATGCCGGCAAACGCTGGGGGGCAATTACCGGCATTCAATCAACACAATTCAATTAAAAACTGTATTAACTTCAAATCATCAACAAAGGTATGAAAAAAAACTCTTTGTCGGGTAGGTATTATCCTAAATCCCCGCAACTTAAACAAATCTTTAGAATTATGCGAATCACCACATTCCTGTTATTAGTTTGTGTTTTTTGCTCTTTCGCGGAAAATACACATTCTCAGAATGCCCGGGTAAGTATTAGTAAACGTAATGCGCAACTGGACGAGGTTCTTAGCGAAATAGAGAATCAGACAGACTATTTGTTCATCTATAACAATCAGGTAGATGTAAACCGTAGGGTGTCAGTGAAAGCAAAGAACCAGCCTGTTTCTGCACTACTCAGTGATATACTGAAAAACTCGGGTGTTAATTATGCAATGGAAGGTACTCATATCGTACTAACCAAGACAGACGAAACCGCTGTTGCTGCAGCACAGCAGCAAGCCCGTAAAATTGACGGCACGATCCTCGACTCCAACGGCGATCCGATAATCGGAGCGAACGTAGTTGTAAAAGGAACTACCAACGGAACGGTTACGGATATAAACGGTGAATTTTCGATCGAAGCGGAAGCGGGTTCTACTTTGAATATTTCTTATATCGGTTATTTGACAAAAGAAATGCCGGTTGGAAATGAAACGAATATCCGTGTGGTATTGGTGGAAGATACCAAAGCGCTGGACGAAGTTGTCGTGATCGGATATGGTACTCAGAAGAAAGCTGACCTTACCGGTTCTGTTGCGAATATCAGCACGGAGAAACTGAGTACACAGAGTAATGTGAATATCGGCCAGGCACTTCAGGGAAAGATCGCCGGTGTGGATATCGTATCCCAGGGAGGTGCTCCGGGACAAAGCAGCCGTATCATGGTGCGTGGTATCGGAACGTTGAACAACGCCAATCCGTTATATATTGTAGATGGTATGTATATGAGCAGTATGGATCATCTGAATCCGAATGATATCGAGAGTATCGACGTATTGAAAGACGCCTCTTCTGCCGCTATTTATGGTTCGAGAGCCGCTAACGGTGTGATCATTGTCACAACCAAATCGGGTACGAACACGGAAGGTAAGCCGATTATCGATGCTTCCGCCAACATCGGTGTACAGACTCCTTCTAAATATCTTGATATGCTCGGTGCTAACGACTGGGCACGTCTGACAACTGTTTCCCGTGAAGCGATCGGAGCCAAGCCGCTGGAAATGGGAATAGACATGAAAGAAAATAATGATTGGCAGGATATTATGATGGGACCGGCACTGATGCAGAACTATAACCTGACAGTGCGTGGCGGAACGAAATACTTTACTTATTATACCGGTCTGGGGTATGTCAATCAGGACGGTACGATCAAGGGTACCAACTATGAACGCTACAATGCCCAGTTCAAATCTGAATATAAGAGAGGTTGGTTTACATTCGGTAATAATGTCGTGTTCAGTTCACAGCAGAACAATCCGTTGTATGGATTTGCCCGTGGCGGTTATCTGGGAATTATCCTCCAGTCGATTCCTTCTTTACAGCAATATGATCCGACCAACGAGAAGGGCGGCTATGGGAAAGTCTATGGCGATGCAACAGATATCCCGAACCCGCTGGGTATTCTGGACGAGAACTTGACCCGCAGAACCTGGGATTCGTACAACGCTTATATCAATCTGTATGCGGAGGTAAAATTGCCGTTGGGATTGAAATATCGCCTGAATGCAACGCCTGACTTCTCCTTTGAACGGAATACTTCTTACGAGAATATTTATGATTTCGGTTTGCGTAATAATGCGGTTTCCAATATGACCGAATATCGTTATCGTAAAAATAATTTCCTGATCGAGAACTTGTTGACATTCGATCAGACATTTGGGAAACATAAGATCAGCGCCTTGTTGGGATATTCTTACCAGAACTACCGTACACGTTATATCATGGCTTCCGGTAAGGGACTGCCCGAAGGAATAACGGAGGTCGGAGCGGCTACACAGGATCGTATGAATGATGCCTGGTCGAAAGAAAGTGCTTTGACTTCCATTATCTCCCGTGTTTTCTATTCGTACGATAATCGTTATCTGATCACTGCGACTTATCGTCGTGACGGTTCTTCTAAGTTTGCGAAAGAAAACCGCTATGGTCATTTCCCTTCCGTTTCTGTCGGTTGGAACGTGGCAGAAGAACATTTCATGGAAAATTCAAGAAGCTGGCTGGATCAGTTGAAGTTAAGAGGCGGTTACGGTATCCTGGGTAATCAGGAAATCGATGACTATATGTATACCAGCGTTGTAACTTCCAATATCAACTATCCTGACGGAAACGGTGGGGTGATCAGCGGTGCTTTCCCGAAAGATTTCGCTAGTCCGGCTATTAAATGGGAAGAAACAGAGATGACTAATATTGGTGTGGATCTGGCTTTCTTAAATTCGCGTTTGATGGTTACGGCCGATTGGTACCGCAAAAATACAAAAGATATTTTGCTGAAAGTTCCTATTCCTGTCTCTACGGGTGGTGCAAACGACCCTGTGCTTAATGCGGGGAAAATCAAGAATACCGGTGTAGAATGGACCGTAGGCTGGAATGATGCGCCTTCAAAAGACTTTGCCTATGGCGTAACGTTTACAGGAAATGCGATGAAGAATGAAGTGGTTGCAATGGGTACTGCCAACGGGGTGATCGAGGGTGGAACAAACCGTACGAATGTTCCGACAACCAGAACATTGGCCGGATATCCGATCGGTGGTTTCTGGCTGATTCCGACAGAAGGTATTTTTCAGAACCAGGCGGAAATCGATGCGTATGTGAAAGACGGTAACCTGATCCAGCCGAATGCAAAACCAGGGGATATCCGTTTCAAAGATTCTAATAACGACGGAAAGATCACGGATGACGATCGTGAATATTGCGGCAGTCCGTTCCCGAAAGTAACATTGGGATTGAACTTCAATGCAAGCTATAAGGGTTTTGACCTGTTGTTGGGAATGCAGGGTGTTTTCGGTAATAAAATTTATAATGGTACGCGCCTGGAACTGGAAGGAGTGAACAAAGGAACAAACTTCCTGGCTACTACACTGGATTATTGGACACCGGAGAATACAGGAGCTTCGCATCCGCGTCTGGTATGGGATGACCCGAATCAGAATACCCGTCCGCAGAGTGACCGCTTCCTGGAGAACGGTTCATTCTTCCGCTTGCGTAATGTGCAGTTGGGTTATACATTCCCTAACCGCTTGTTCCAGGATAAAATTCAGAAATTACGTGTGTATGTCAATGCTGAAAATCTGTTTACGATTACCGGATATAGTGGTTATACACCCGATATCAACAATAGCGACAATGCAACATCACGCGGTTTCGATAATTTCGTTTATCCGACAAACAGAGTCTTCATGCTGGGACTTAATCTTACATTCTAAAATACCATATAGTTATGAAAACAATAAAATTAATCATATTCGTATTTATTGCCGTTGCATTAAACAGTTGTGAAGGCAAGCTGGATCTGACTAATCCGAACAAGCCGACCGGTGCTACATTCTGGAAGACGGAAGCCGACTTTAAGCAGGCGATGGCTTCCTGTTATACTCCGTTGAAAAACTGGAACGGCGGTTACTATGGAACCCGCGGACTGATGACTCGTATTTCCCGTGCCGACGATATCGAATTTCGTAATGATATCGCTGATATCTATTCGATGCACCGTTTTACGAACGACCCGAACAATTCGGTGGCACATAATATCTTCTATCAGTTCTATAATGCTATCTATCGTGCAAATTCTATTTTGCAGGAAATCGAAGGAAAAGATTTTCCGGAAGATTTTATAAAGAAGACCCGCGGTGAAGCTTTATTTATCAGAGGCATGTATTATTTCCAACTGGCAAAAGAGTTTGGAGATGTGCCTTTGAGATTGGAAGCATCCCAGGATCCCGCGACATTCCAGTTGGCCAAGTCGAGCCAGGCAGATGTTTATGCACAGGCGGCAAAAGATTTTATTGAGTCGGCCAATTTACTTCCTGTATCGAATGATAAGGGAAAACCGACAAAAGGTACGTCTTATGCTTATTTGGGTAAATTGTATGTATATACAGAGAAATGGCAGGATGCTAAAAATACCTTGGAACCATTGACAAAAGCACCTTATACTTATAAGTTAGTCGATGATTTTACCTGGAATTTTGATGAGGAACATGAAAATAATGCGGAAAGTATTTTTGAGATCCTGTATGAACCGGTCGGCGGATCTGACCAGTGGGATAATGGCGAAACGGCCAACTCGGCACAGTCTACCACTATCGCAGTTGAATATGCGGCCGGTGCTGTAGGCGGATGGTTTGAAGCTAAACCGACACAGAAAATGATGGATATTTTCCTGCAGGAAAAAGCGGCTAATGGCGAGTACGATTATCGTGCTCTGACATCTGTCGCCTGGAATTATCCGGGATGTATGTATTATATGAAACCTATTCAGGAGGTATTATCCGGTGACGATCTGAATTCCTATTGGATTCTTAAATATCAGAACTCCAAAACCCGTGAACAGGAAGTGGAAACAATTCCTTCTTATATCAACGAACGGGCCATGCGTTTTGCGGATGTGATCCTTCTGCTGGCAGAATGTGAACTGAACCTGAACAATACGGCACAAGCTATCAGTTATATCGATCAGATCCGTACCCGTGGCGGTAACCTGCTTCCTTATTCCGGTAAAACCGATGCGGCATCGGTTAAGAATGAGTTGGTTCATCAACGTGCTATCGAGTTCTTTAAGGAAGGGGAGCGTTTCTACGATCTTCGTCGTTGGGGATTACTGGAACAGGAATTGAAATCGCAGGATTCGATCCGTTTCGCCAGCTTCCAGAAGCGTCATTATTATTTACCGATCCCGGCTAAAGAAATACAGACGAATTTACTATGTACTCAAAATAGCGACTGGTAATAAATTGTATAATATACAATACAAGGCCGTTACCGTTTGGCGACGGCCTTATTTGTCTCTGATCATTAATGTAAAAATAGATTGTATGAAATATAACAGTGTAATCGCGCTAATAACCGCGGGCCTTTGCCTGGCTGTACAAGGTTATGCTCAATCAGTGAATGGCGTAACACATTCCGGACAGTCTACCGGTCAACCGCCTTTTCCCGTGACATCTTATATGGAATTACCGAATCCGGCCGTGACAAACTTCGACTTGTGGGAAAAAGTGAAAGGGACGAAAGTCAGTTGGGGGTCGACGGATATCCGTTACAAGAAAGAAGAACCGGCTCCGGTGGGATCGATAAAAAAGGAAATAGCATTAACTGCCTGGAAAGGGGAACGTGTAGCTTCACAATTTGTTGTCTGGGGGGATCAGCCGCTCACAGATCTTTCTTTTTCGGTAAGTGACCTGGTTCATAAAAATGGAAAATACACGATCGGCAATAGTCGGCTCTTATGCGGTTTTGTCCGTTATGTCATGACAGATGAATTGAATAAGGATGGAAAAGGAGGATGTGGCGACCGTCCTGATGCGGCTGCTTTCGATTCGTCGCTTGTGGCAGATCCGATAGACCATCTGACGCATACTTTGTCTTTACCTGCCCGGTGTACGCAAGGCGGATGGGTACGTGTATGGGTCCCTCAGGAAAGTCTGCCCGGCCTTTATAAAGGGACAGTGACTGTAAAAGACGGGGAAAAAATATTGGAGACTTTAGCTTTGACCGTACAGGTGAAAGATCGTACCTTGCCTCTGCCGTCCGATTGGTCGTACCATCTCGACCTGTGGCAGAATCCGTATGCCATAGCCCGTTATCATCAGGTGGAACCCTGGAGTGACGCTCATCTGGAATGTATGCGTCCGTATATGGAAATGTACCGGCAGGCTGGCGGAACTGTTATTACTGCCTCTATCATGCATAAGCCCTGGAACGGACAAACCTATGATTATTTCGAGTCTATGGTTACATGGATGAAGAAAGTGGATGGTAGCTGGTCTTTCGATTATGCCGTATTCGACCGTTGGATCGGATTTATGATGAATGTCGGTATCACTCAGGAGATAAATTGTTATTCGATGGTGCCGTGGCGGCTTTCTTTTCAATATTTCGACCAGGCGACCAATAGTCTGAAACAGTTGGATACGAAACCCGGAGATCCGGAATATGAGGAGGTGTGGGTCGCTTTACTCAAATCATTTGCAGCCCATCTGAAGGAAAAAGGATGGTTTGATATTACACATATATCGATGGACGAACGCCCTATGCCTGTCATGCAGGAAACATTGAAAGTGATTCGTAAAGCTGATCCTGATTTTAAGGTATCTCTGGCAGGAGCTTTGCATGAAGAATTGTCGGACGATCTGGACGATTACTGTGTAGCTTTACGGATGAAATACTCCGAAGAAACGAAGAAAAAACGTCGGGAGGAAGGAAAGATAACGACTTTCTATACGAGTTGTGAAGAACCGCGTCCTAATACGTTCACCTTCAATCCGCCAGCCGAATGTGAATGGTTTAGCTGGTATGCGGCAAAAGAAGATCTCGACGGTTATTCCCGTTGGGCGCTCAACAGTTGGGTGATCGAGCCGTTGCTGGATAGCCGTTTTTATACCTGGCCGGGTGGCGATACCTATCTGATCTACCCGGGCGCAAGAACTTCCATGCGTTATGAACGTTTGATAGCCGGCATACAGGCTTTTGAAAAGATAAGGATATTGAAAAAAGAATTTAAGGCTTCTGGAAATCAACGGACGATAAAGAAGATAGAGAAAACGCTGGGCCGGTTCGATGAAAATACATTGGAGACTATTCCTGCCGCTGTGGTCATAGAGGAGGCGAATAAAATAATTAATAGTTTTTGATCTTATTAAAATAGCAGGACAGAGGGGATAGTTTATAAGCTTTCCCCTTTTTCTTTGCTCAAGTATGCGTATAAAAAAACGGAAGGCTCTATTTATTTACGGAAAATTTTCCTATGTTTGTAAAAGACATTTAGGGACGGGAGACTTCAGAGTACCTTAAGTATGATATTTGGTAAATAGTAGGAATGGATAGAGGAATTGAAGAAAAATACTTGAAAGAACTTGTAAAAGGTAGCCGTAAAGCCTTTGAAGCTATTTATATGATCTATGCTCCTCGTGTGGAATATTTTTTGCGTGGCCTGCTGAAAAATGATCTTGAAGCCGAAGATATAACACAAGATATATTTTATAAAGTATGGAGTAATCATGAAACGATAGCCCAGGTGGATTCATTTAAGTCTTACTTGTTCCGCATGGCGAAGAATGCCGTATATAACCACTATTCCCATCTTCTGATAAAAGAAAATTATATCGAAATTCAAAAGAACATACAACCTTATGAGGATTTGGTAGAAGAGAAAATTCATGCGGAAGATCTGGAGTTGCTGATCATAATGTCAATCGAGAAAATGCCCCCTCAGAGAAAGAAAATATTTAAAATGAGTAGGTTGGAGAACTTATCTAATGATGAAATTGCAACACTATTGAATATAAGTAAACGTACTGTCGAGTCTCATATTTCACAGGCTCTGGCTGATTTAAGAAAACTGCTTGTCCTGTACGTAATAACTTTTCTGTAGGATAAAATGATTTTTTTTTGATTAGGGACACCGTGTGCTCGGCGTCTTAGCTGTCTTATATATGTAACACCGATTAAAATGAAGACAAATTATATAAATTCCGTAATAACGAAATTTTTCGGTAATGATATGCCGAAAGATATTCAGGCTCGTTTCCAGCATTGGTTCCTGCAACCGGAAAATATGTTGGAGAAAGAAGAGGTGCTTCATGAGATCTGGAGTGAGATAGATGTGAAAGCGGATGATACGACACGCCGGAAATTTGTTCAGTTGAATACTCGTATCGATGTCGTTCAGGGAAAGAACAAGCAGTATGCGCTAAAGAGAGTTGCCGCTGTTGCCGCTGTATTCCTGTTGCTGATAGGGACGAGTTGGTTGACCTGGAACCTGAAAGACAGGCAGGAAGCGGAGTCTTTTTATATTGTAGAAGCTCCGTTAGGTGAAAAAAGTAAACTGACATTACCCGACGGAACAATAGTCTGGTTGAATGCCGGATCGCAGTTGACATATTCCAATTACTTTAATAAGAATAACCGGAATGTTACGCTGAACGGAGAAGGATATTTTGAAGTGACTAAACAGGGAGGGAAAGAGTTTGTCGTTAATTCTGCCGGATGCGGGGTACATGTCAAAGGGACGGTATTCAATGTAAAAGCTTATCGGGAAGATCCGACAATGGAAGTCCGCCTTTATGAAGGTTCTGTCTGTTTATCCACACCTTCGATCGATGAAGAGGATGGGATTTATATGGAGCCGGGTGAAAAAGTCAGCTATGATAAAACGACTAATGCCATTAAGAAAGACAAATTATTGCATTTGGATAACCTGTCATGGAAAGATGGATATTACCATTTTACAGACAATTCGCTGGAAGAAATTTCTGCGGAACTGGAACGTGTTTTCGATGTCCGTATAAAAATAGAGGATGCTGATATAGGGCAGCATAAATATCATATATCGTTTGTAAATCAAGAAACGTTACCTGAAATGCTGGATGCGATCAACAATGATAAAAAGTTGGTTATAACGTATAACAGGGATACGGTCGAGATAAGGAAGAGAAAATAAATATTCAATTTATTTAATAGAAATACTAGTATTAAGCTGAAGCGTACGGTCGGCTGACGGATATTTCTATGCATGAATGTAAACTTTGTATAAACAATTAAATTAATTAACATGAGAACAAGACAGTCCTTTTATGAAAAACCGCTTCTACTGTTTTTCCTGTTGATGATCTTTGTTTCTTCTACAGTGATGGCACAAGGTGCCGAAAAGATTTCGATGAAGTTGACAAATCTCACGATAGAACAGGTGTTGGAACAGATCACGAAACAAAATGGCTATTCGTATGTGATAAAAAGCTCCGAGCTGGATATGCAGAAAAAGACTTCTGTGGATGTCACGGACGAATCGATCAAAGATGTTCTTTATAAGGTGTTTGAAGGGCAGCCGGTTTCGATCGAGATTGTAGGTAAGAGTATCCGTATTTCTAAAGAAAGCCGGAGTGTCTCTGCAGGGAGTTCACAAAAGAAAGTGGTAAAAGGTGTTGTTTCCGATGAAAATAACCAGCCGTTGGCAGGGGTGAACGTCGTTGAGCAAGGAACAACCAATGGTACGATCACAGATATGAACGGGAACTACTCTCTTGAACTGAGTGATCCGAATGCTGTTCTGCAATTTTCTTTTATCGGTTCGAAAACGATCATGCAGAAAGTCGGTAATCAGACTTCGATCAATGTCGTTTTGCAGGAAGATTCGCAGACATTGAGTGAAGTGGTAGTTGTCGGTTTCGGTACACAGAAAAAAGTGAATCTGACGGGATCGGTTTCGACGGTTGCATCGAAGGCGTTGGAGTCGAGACCTGTTATGAATGTGAGTCAGGCGCTCCAGGGGTTGGTTCCGGGTTTGAACTTTTCATATGCAGGTTCCGGGAACGGTGGTGAGCTGAACAATGAAATGAAACTGAATATCCGTGGTGGCGGTACGATCGGCGACGGTTCGAAATCTTCTCCGTTGGTACTGATCGATGGAATGGAAGGCGATATGAATGCGTTGAATCCTCAGGATATCGAAAGTGTTTCAGTATTGAAAGATGCAGCAGCTTCCTCTATCTACGGATCGAGAGCACCTTTCGGAGTAATATTGATCACGACTAAAAAAGGAACGGCCGGGAAAATTGCCGTGAACTATAACAATAGTTTCCGTTGGTCTTCAGCGATCAATACTCCTGATATTGCCGATTCATACACGTATGCCCAGTATTTTAATCGGGCTGCAGAAAATATGGGAGAAACCGGACGCTTTACACCGGAATGGCTGGAACGTATTAAAGCGTATCAGGAAGGAACTTTCCTCCCGACAACTGTTCCTGATCCCAATAATCCGAGTCGTTGGGACTGGCAGGGTAACTCCAATAATGACTGGTATGACATTTATTTTAATAATGCCGCTTTTTCACAGGAGCATTCAGTAAGTGCCAATGGCGGAAGTGAAAAGTATCAGTTCTATGTGTCTGCTAATTACCTGGACCAGAGTGGCCTCCTGAAGTTCAATACAGATAAGATGCAACGTTATACGGTTACCGGTAAGATCAATGCCAAGCCGACGGACTGGTTGAGCTTTAATTATAGCTCTAAGTTTATCCGTAATGATTACAAGAAACCGTCTTCTGTGGATGATAATGTGTTCTATCACAATATCGCAAAACGCTGGCCTATGGAACCTTTCCTCGATCCTAACGGACATGGAATGAGTATGGCGGAAGGATTGTTGCAAGGCGGTGATTATAAGACTCAGAAAGATAATCTGTACCAGCAATTCCAGTTGATCCTGGAACCGATCAAAGATTGGAAGATCTTCGGAGAACTGAATTACCGGACTACGACGGAGTTCTTGCATAAAGATGTAAATCCTGTAACCAAATATGATGTAAGTGATAATCCGTGGACAAATCCGGCAGAGCAATCGTCCGTACTGGAACAGGCTACCAAGAATAACTTCTTCAATCCGAACGTTTATTCGGAATATTTCAGGGAGTTCAACGAAGGTCATGCCTTGAAGGTCATGGTCGGTTTTCAGGCGGAACTTAATAAATACAGGGAGTTAGGTGCATCGAGAACAGATATGATCACCTCCAATTTGCCGACGTTGAATACATCGACCGGTACTGATAAGATTACAAAAGGGGGATATAGCCATTGGGCTACAGCTGGTTTTTTCGGCCGTATCAATTACAACTATAAAGAACGCTATTTGTTGGAAGTAAATGCCCGTTATGACGGTACTTCCCGTTTTTCAAGAGATCACCGATGGAATGTATTCCCTTCCGTTTCTGCCGGTTGGAATGTAGCGCGTGAAGCATTCTGGGAACCTTATTCCGATATTGTAAATAATTTGAAGTTGAGAGGCTCATGGGGTGAATTGGGTAATCAGAACACAACGAACCTGTATCCTTATTATCAGTTACTCAAATTTGCGGCGAATGATGCTGATAGTCATTGGTTACTGAATGGGGTAAAGCCGAATACGGCTAATGCGCCGGATTTGATTTCCGCCTTATTATCCTGGGAAACAATGCGCTCCTGGAATATAGGTATCGATGTAGGTGCATTGCAGAATCGCTTGACTTTCAGTTTTGATTATTTCAACCGTAAAACGTTGGATATGGTTGGACCGGCACCGGAACTACCTGTGATCCTGGGTGCTACTGTTCCCAAAACGAATAATGCCGACATGGAATCGAAAGGTTTTGAACTGGATGTGGCCTGGAGAGACCAGATTGGCAAAGTAAGTTACGGTGCACATATTATGCTGTCGGACGACCGTCAGCGGGTAACCCGTTATTCGAATCCGACCGGAACCCTGAATACCTGGTATGAGGGACAATATGCCGGAGAAATATGGGGATATGTGACTCATGGTATTGCAAAAACAGACGAAGAAATGCAGAGCTGGCTTGCGAACCACAAACAATCGTTTGGTAATAACTGGGCAGCCGGTGATGTCATGTACGAAGATCTGAACGGTGACGGCGAAGTGAATGAAGGCAGTAATACGATTACGGATCCGGGAGATAAGAAAATAATCGGAAATTCGAGTCCGCGTTATAAATTCGGTATCGATCTGGATGCTTCCTGGAAAGGATTTGATATCCGTATGTTTTTCCAGGGTGTAGCAAAAAGAGACTATTGGTTGGGTGACAACATGTTCTGGGGTGCAAGTGGCGGATTATGGCAGAGCACCTGTTTTACGGATCACCTGGACTTCTTCCGTTCGGAAGGAGATGAGTGGGGAGCTAATCCGAATGCTTATTTCCCGCGCCCGATACTGGATGGCGGAAAGAACCAGAAAAAACAGACTCGCTATTTACAGAATGCTGCTTATTTGCGTATGAAAAACCTACAAATAGGTTATACATTGCCTGCACATCTGACAAGTAAAGCCGGCTTATCGAAATTAAGGATCTTCCTCTCTGTAGAGAACTTATTTACGATCAGTGGCTTACCTGATAGCTTTGATCCTGAAACATTAGGATCAGGATATGGAAACTGGAACGGTTCGGTAACAGAATCTGCCAAATCATATCCTTTGTCGAGAACTGTCTCAACCGGATTAAGTGTAACCTTTTAAATAGTAATATAATATGAAACTGAAATATATCTTACCCGTATTGATAAGTGCGTTTTCCATGACATCATGTAATGATTTCCTGGACAGGGAACCGCTGGACAATATTACGCCTGAAGCTTTTTTCTGGAGCGAAAGCGATCTGGCTGCCTATACGATCAAACAATATAGTTTTACTACACATGACGGCTGGAATCTGGGTACATGGAAAAATGATAACGATACCGATAATCAGGTGACAGGTTCTTTCAACAGCCGTTGGGTTCCTGGCGAATGGAGAGTGAACGAATCTTTTTCTACCCGGGGTGACGATCCGTGGAATTTCGATAAAATAAGGAATCTGAATTATTTCCTTGAAATAGCGGTACCCCGCTGGAAAAACGGTGAAATAAACGGGACGGAAACCAATATCAAACATTATATCGGGGAGGCTTATTTTATGCGTGCCTGGCAGTATCTGAGCAAACTTCAGACATTGGGTGATTTTCCGATTGTCCGTAACACGTTGCCGGACGAACAACAGGCTTTGACGGAAGCCAGTTACCGGCGTCCGAGAAATGAAGTAGCCCGCTTTATTATTTCTGATCTGGATTCTGCGATCATGCTGATGAATAATAGCCCGGTCGGAGGTAAAAACCGGATTACCCGTAATGCCGCTTTATTGGTAAAATCGAGAGCAGCGCTCTTTGAAGCAAGTTGGGAAACTTACCATAAAGGAACGAACCGCGTTCCCGGTGGACCAGGTTGGCCCGGAGCTTCTACTGCTTATTTGAAAGATTATACAATTAATATCGATAGTGAAATCTCTTATTTCCTGGATGAAGCGATGAAAGCGGCTGAGGAGGTGGCCGATAATGTTTCTTTGACCATGAATAATTTTGGAGAAAAGCTGGATAATCCGTATTATGCACAGTTTGCTGCGGAAAATATGGAAGGATATGAGGAGATATTACTCTGGCGGGCTTATGATATGGAATATAAGGAGAAGCATTCAGCCGGTTATTATTTGCAGCGCGGAGGAGGAAATTCGGGTTTTACCAGGGATTTCGTGGAAACATTCCTTTGTGAGGATGGTCTTCCGATTTATGCTTCTTCCAAATATGTGGGTGATAATACGATTGCTGATGTGAAGGCGAACCGTGATTTCCGTTTGCAATTGTTTATGAAAGAGCCGGGCGAGCTGTTGAGTGAGTTGTCGGATGTCGATACATTCGGGTATCCGGATATTCTGGCCAAACAGGAGGTTCGTGCCGTAACCGGTTATTGCCTGCGTAAGGGGATGCCGCATACCTGGTATCGTGACGGGGATTATTGTGTGGAAGGGTCACATGTATTCCGTGCGGTAGAAGCCTATCTTAATTATATCGAGGCTTCCTGCATGAAGAACGGCGGAAGTAGTATCGACAGCAAAGCGGATTCTTACTGGAAAGCTATTCGTGAACGTGTTGGTCTTCCGGTGAATTATCAGCAGACAGTAGCAGCTACTGACCTGGTAAAGGAAAAGGACTGGGCTGTATATTCCGGTGGTCAGCCTGTTTCTAAATTGCTGTACAATATCCGTCGTGAACGTCGTTGTGAATTAATGGAAGAAGGCTTCCGTATGAACGACCTGAAACGCTGGAGAGCATTAGACCTGGTAAAAAATTATCAGGTGGAAGGTTTCAAATTGTGGGGAGCTATGCAGCATGAATATGTGGATAACCAGGGAAATTCAACTTTGATACCGGAAGGTACGGAAGGGAAGACGGCTAATGTTTCCAGCCAGAAGAACAGTGTCTATTTACGTCCTTACCAGATTATTAAAACGTCCAACCTTGTTTACGACGGATATAACTGGTGTGATGCTCATTACCTGAGTCCGATCGCCATGCAACATTTCCGCATTACGGCTACTGATCCTGAAAACGGAGAAACTTCTGTGATCTATCAGAATCCGGGATGGCCGTTGAAAGCAAATGCCGGTGCAATCGGTTATTGATAAATAGGAATAAAAATAGGATTTAATTAAGACCAGTTTGGTGAGAAGCATTTATTTGCCGGATTACCAAACTGGTTTTTTATTGAGTAATTTGCATAAAATAGAAAGTGTATGATCAAATATTGGATATTGATTTTTGCCGCATTATTTGCGTTGGTCTATCCGTCGCAGGCTCAATTGAGTGAACCGTTGCCATTTATGACTCCTTCTTCTCCGGTAGCAGCGAGAATAGTAGACTATGAGATGAGAGATACAGTGACCGCTCCGGCAGCATTGATCCGTCTGCCGAACCGTAAAATAGCTTATATGGTCCGGCAGAATGGTCGGTTGGCTCCATTTTTCCTGAAAGCGATAGAGACCGGGTATTGGGATACCCGTTATGAAAAAGAGACAAACTATGATTCTGTCTTTGCTGATATGAAGGAGATGGGAGCTAATACGGCTTATGTGATGTTGCACTGGGAAGATATCGAACCGGCGGATGACCGGTTTGACTACCGTTTCGCCGATGAAATTGTTGCTGCCGCCCAAAGACAGGAATTGAAAATCGGTTGGGTATTGTTTTTACATGCACAAAAGGAGAGAGTACCGACTCTTAATCCCGAAACGGCCTGGACATTTCATCTGGACGACAGGGATTCTTCCAATTATACGATGCAATGGGTGAAACGGGATGGCGTACTTTATTCGAATATCCGGGATATACTGACCTACGGTGTCCGTCCCCTTCATGTATATGGTCATAAGGAGGTTTTTTACCGGATAAGAAGAATGCTTTATAATCTGGCTGTCCATTATAAAGATGATGAGACTGTTATTGGAGTACAATTGGGAAATGAGGAAGGTTTCAGTTTTCTGGATGAGAGTGATTTCAATCCGGTAACGGCTGAATTATTTGAAGAGTGGAAACTGAAAACCAACAAAACCGATTATGCACAGTTTAAAAAGGAGGCCATCGACTGGTGGTGGCAACAATTTACTTCCGCTTACCATGAAGGAGATCCGTATAAGATATTATCTTTCAACCTGGATGCCGGACAGGCAGAAGCCGGTGATCCGGAGCGTGTCCGAATGACGGGAACGAGTGCGGCTACCTATGCGGACGGAAACCTGGATGCGATCGGTACGATGTTTTATAAAAACTGGGGGTATAAAGCGATAGCTGGGATCGATCATCACTATAATGATTCGTATAATTATAAACAGCCCATATTGATCCCTTCCGAGATCGGTATAGGACATTTCAATACATCTGTCAATTTCCGTCACTTTGTAATTCATTCCCTGGAAAGGGCGGCGCAGGGTTTTGGGGTCTACTGTTACGGGGAAGTAAGGAAAGAACTGATGGAATTGAAACCGGTCAGGGATGATCTTGTCCGGATGTTTGAAGCCATATCCCGGAATGAGGATATTATTTATGAAGGATTACCGGGGCCGGGATTTGTGCGTTGTGAGGTCGGTATTCCGGGTGTACAGGTCAGCCATTTGAATGTAGGTGGCCGGGAGACTTTGGCGATGGTTTATTTCCCGGAAGCAAAATCTTTTGCGGATAGTGAATTGGCATCTATGGAAACTATGAAAATTAAACTGGATTGTACGGCCCGGGTATCGGGAACCTATAAGATTCAGGTTTATAAGAATGGAGAAAATATAAATGATCTTTCTATTTCGTTACAGGAAGCTGATTCTGAGTCGATGGAAATTAAGGATGTGAGAAAAGAAGATATTCTTTTTATCTCGGTCCGGGAACATTTTCCTTTGAACTAGACGGATTTGAATTCTTATATCATTCTATATGGTCTAAATAACGTATCTTTGGGTTGAAAAATAACATTAGATTTAAAATAACTGTAAGAAATGAAAACACAACTCGTATTATGTATAGGCGGAACTTTGTTGACCGGATTTTCTGCCTGTAAAAAAGAAGCACCGGCGGAGGGGAGGCCTGTGAATGTTATCTATATCCTGGCTGATGACCTGGGCTACGGAGATATAGGCTGTTACGGACAGCAAAAGATCAAGACTCCGAATATCGACAGGATGGCACAGGAAGGTATGTTGTTTACCCAGCATTATGCCGGTTGTACGGTCAGTGCCCCTTCCCGTTGTTCCTTGATGACGGGGTTGCATACCGGCCATTCGCAGATCCGCGGTAATAAAGAGATCAAACCGGAAGGACAGCAACCGATGACTGAAGATACTTATACTTTGGGGAAACTGATGAAATCGGCAGGTTATACGACCGGGATTTTTGGTAAATGGGGACTGGGCTATCCCGGTTCGACCTCTGTTCCGGCAAATATGGGGTTCGATGAGTTTTTCGGTTATAACTGCCAGCGTCAGGCACATTCTTATTATCCGGATCATCTGTGGCATAACAACGACATTGTATCTCTGCACGAGAACGATAATGAAGGAAGAAAGATCTATTCACAGGATTTGATCCATGAACAGGCTTTAAAGTTTATCCGGGATAATAAGGATAAACCTTTCTATGCAATGCTTACTTACACCTTACCGCATGCGGAATTGAATTTGCCGCATGATTCTATTTATCAAATGTATGAAAATGCATTTGAAGAAGTCCCTTATGATGGGAAGATGGGATATCATCCGTCGGAAAAACCTTATGCTTCCTTTGCCGCTATGGTCACGAGACTGGATAAATATGTCGGTGATGTGATGGCAGAGTTGAAAGAACTGGGGCTGGATAAGAATACAATTGTTATTTTTACCAGCGATAATGGTCCTCACAGGGAAGGCGGTGCAAATCCTGATTATTTCCGGAGTTACGGTCCGCTGAAAGGTGTAAAAAGGGATGTTTACGAAGGAGGTATCCGGGTGCCGATGATAGCCTGGGGGCCTGAAATGATCAAAGCTGGCGTGAAAAGTGAGCATATCAGTGCATTTTGGGATGTAATGCCGACCTTGGCAGAGCTGACCGGAGTAACTTTACCGCAGGCTGGCGACGGAATCTCTTTTCTCCCGACCTTATTGTCAAAAGGGGAACAGAAGCAACACGATTATTTATATTGGGAATTTCATGAACTGAATGGGCGCGAAGCTTTACGCAGTGGAAACTGGAAACTGATCCGTCAACCGGTTGTTGGCGAAACCATCCTGGAACTCTATGATTTGAGTTCAGATATCCATGAGGATAATAACCTGTCTCAGCAGAATCCGGAGAAAGTGAAAGAATTGGAAGTGTTAATGGACGGTGCACGTACAGAATCACCATTATTTAATTTCGGAAGATAAAGAACAAACTAAAATACAAATGAGAAAATTAATTGGTTATATTTTATTAAGTCTGATCTGCCTGCCGGTATTGGCCGCTTATCAACCTGAGTTTTCAACAGCCGGTTTCTTCCGGATGAAAAACTCCGGACGTGACGTTTATTCCATGAATCCGGCATGGCGATTTTACAAAGGGGCTGCTGAGGGGGCGGATGCGAAAGAGTTTAATGATAAAGACTGGACAGTCGTATCTTTGCCGCACGGTATTGAATACCTCCCGACAGAGGCAAGCGGTTGCATTAACTATCAGGGGGAAGTGTGGTATCGTAAGCATTTTACACCCGATGTAGCTTTGAAAGGAAAGAAACTTTTCCTGCATTTTGAAGCGATCATGGGGAAAAGTAAAGTCTTCGTAAACGGTAAACTGCTGACGGAACATTTCGGAGGTTACCTGCCGGTCATAGTCGATGTGACGGATGCATTGGACTGGAACGGTGAGAATGTGATTGCCGTATGGACAGACAATAGCGACGATCCGTCCTATCCTCCCGGAAAAGCGCAGGATGTATTGGACTATACCTATTTCGGAGGGATCTACCGTGACTGCTGGCTGGTGTCTCATAATAATATTTTTATAACCGATCCGAATTATGAGGATGAAATAGCCGGAGGAGGTTTGTTTGTCGCTTTCGATAAGGTTTCGGATACATCTGCTGAGGTTTTGCTGCAATTGCAGGTTCGTAATGAGACGAAGAAAGCGTTTACAGGTGTGGTAGAATACGAATTGCAGCAACCGGACGGTAAACAGGTTGCTTTTCTGAATGATAAAGTGAAGATCAAACCGGGCAAAATTGTAACCAGCTCCGATAAACTGTTGGTGCAGCAACCGATGTTATGGACACCCTCTACACCGACCTTATATAACTTATTGGTGCGTGTGCGTGACGAACAAGGGAATGTGATTGACGGTTATCGTCGCCGTATCGGTATCCGTAGTATCGAGTTCAAAGGAAAAGACGGTTTCTGGTTGAACGGTAAACCGTATGAGAAGCCGTTGATCGGAGCGAACCGCCATCAGGACTTTGCCGTTGTCGGCAATGCGGTTGCCAACAGTATTCATTGGCGGGATGCAAAAAAGCTGAAAGATGTCGGCATGGAAGTGATCCGTAATGCCCATTGCCCGCAAGATCCCGCCTTTATGGATGCCTGCGACGAGCTGGGATTGTTCGTGATCGTCAATACGCCGGGTTGGCAATTCTGGAACGATGCACCCGAATTTGCGCAACGTGTCTATAGCGATATCCGTAATCTGGTGCGCCGTGACCGTAACCATGCTTGTGTCTGGTTGTGGGAACCGATCCTGAATGAGACCTGGTATCCGGCTGACTTTGCCAAGAATACTAACGATATCGTACATGCTGAATATCCTTACTCATCCTGCTATTGTGGTAGTGACAGTGAGGCACGTGGTCACGAAGTCTTTCCGGTACTTTTTGCTCATCCTCAGAATGCAGATAAGGAATGGGCGATAAAAGAATTGGATCCGTCGAAAACCTATTTTACCCGCGAATGGGGAGATAATGTGGATGACTGGAATTCGCATAACTCCCCTAGTCGTGTTGCCCGTAACTGGGGGGAACAGGCGATGTTGATACAGGCGCAGCATTATGCTTCACCTTCCTATCCTTATACCAGTTATGATGCGTTGTTTCAGACTTCCCGTCAGCATGTAGGCGGTTGCCTCTGGCATTCGTTCGATCATCAGCGCGGTTATCATCCCGATCCTTTTTACGGAGGTATCATGGATGTGTTCCGTCAGCCCAAGTATTCATACTATATGTTCAAGGCTCAACGTCCGCCTGTTAAAAGCGACCTGATCGCAGAAACCGGGCCGATGGTATTTATTGCCAATGAAATGACTCCGTTCTCAGGTAAAGATGTCGTGGTTTATTCCAACTGTGATGAGGTACGTCTGACCTTTAATAAAGATGGCAAAACATCCACTTATAAGAAAGACAAGGGACGGCAAGGAATGCCGTCGCCGGTAATCACTTTCCCCGGTATGTATGATTTTATGGTAGACAAGGCTCTGTCGAGAGACAGGAAACAGGAGGATGTCTATTTACTGGCAGAAGGTCTGATAGATGGAAAAGTGGTTGCTACCCATAAAGTAACGCCTGCCCGCCGCCCGGAGAAACTGTTGCTCTGGGTAGATAACGAGGGTACGAACCTGGAGGCAAACGGCTCTGATTTTGTAACAGTAGTTGCAGCTATTGCCGATAAACAAGGTAACATTAAGCGTTTGAACAATTATTTCATCAAGTTCCATATCGAAGGTGAAGGGCGTATCTTGGGAAGTGCCGATATTATGGCGAATCCGGCTCCGGTGAAATGGGGGACTGCCCCGGTACTGGTACAGTCTACTTTGAAACCGGGGAAGATCAAAGTGATGGCCAGTGTTCTGATGGAAGGCTCCCAGATGCCGATCAGTGCAGAGCTTGAACTGGAAAGTACTCCGGCTGTTTATCCGTTAGTCTATAATCAATCGGAAGCCGCTCTTATTCCTCTGACTGTAACCGGTAAAACAGATGTACAAGTAAGTAAATCGTCAGCCGAACGTGAAGTAGAACGTCTTCAGAAAGAACTGAATGCCTTGAAACTGAAGGAGGTTGAAAGACAGCAGACCGAATTTGGAGAACAACGGTAGTTCTGTCCATTTATTATTAAGTAAAAGAGTCTTGAATTTCCATAAAAAAATCAAGGCTCTTTTTGTGTGTGTTTATATTTGAACTTACATTTTGTAGGGTTTATTTGCTTGTATAATTGTCATTTGGACCTATTTTCTTAATAAAATAGTGCAATTTATCAAATGTTTACTTTATTTTTGTGGCTTTAGTTCAGGGAGATTGAGTGAATGTTTATGAATTTAGCACAAATTTAGGATTATGAGGAAAGGAGTCAGGAGTTTATTGTGCACACCCCTGAATCGTTATTGTTGTTGTTTGTTATTGGGAGTATTATCTCAGAATACGTTTGCGACAACAACTGCTGAAAAGGATGCTTTTTATTCTGTCTGGCAGAAAATAACGGTTTCAGGAACAGTGGTGGATGAGAGTGGATTGCCTGTTATTGGTGCAACAATTGTTGCAGAAAAGGTAGAAGGGGGTACGATTACCGATGATAACGGCAGATTTGATCTGGCTATTCCCGAGGGAGTGAAGAAAGTAAAACTGAGAATCAGTTTTATAGGTATGACAACACAAGAGGTTACGGTTACAGCCGGTATGCCGGTTACTATTACTTTGCGCGAAGATGTAACGATGCTGTCTGATGTTGTTGTTATTGGCTACGGAACGGAGAAAAAGAAAAATATAGCGGGTGCCGTATCCAATATTACCAGCGAGGAACTGACCAAGACTTCGGTTGAAAGTGTCCAGAAAGCACTTCAGGGAAAAGTGTCCGGTGTTCAGATTATTACGGCGAACGGAACACCCGGTGGTGCTGTATCGGTAAATATCCGCGGACGAAGTACATTCAGTGGGGGGACAGCTCCTTTATACATTATCGATGGGGTTCAGATGGTGACGGGAGACCAGTCGACCGGTATTGTAAAAAGTACGGATGTGCTTTCGACTTTGAATCCGGATGAAATCGAATCGATCGATATACTGAAAGACGGTGCTTCTGCTTCTATCTACGGAGCGCAGGCCGCCAATGGTGTTGTTTTGATTACGACCAAGAAAGGAAAGGAAGGAAAAACTAAGATATCGGTCAAATTATCAGGCGGTATGCAGAAGATCAGCAATAAACTGGATCTACTGACGGCTTCGCAGGTGGCAGAACTGGATTTGCTGGCGATGAAGAATCGTTATGGGGAAACCAGTTCCGAATATCTGGGACGATTGAGTCAGTATCAGGGTTTTGGCTGGGGAGACGATGGTTTCTCGAAGGCTCAGACGACAGACTGGTATGATATGATTTACCGTACGGCTTATACTTCGGATGCCCAGATCAGTGCAACAGGGGGAACGGCTAAAACAAAATATTTTCTTTCTGCTGCTTATAATAAGACGGATGGAATTGTAAAAGAAACCGGATTTCAGCGCGGTGCTTTCCGTGTGAATCTGACACAGGAGTTACTGCCCTGGTTGAGTATCTCTACTAATAACAATTACAGTGTGATGGATCAGGATCAGTATAGTGGCGTACGTGCAGCTAACCCAAGCCGTGTTGCTGTGCTGGTACACCCGGCTAACTCGCCTTATGACAAAAATGGTGAGTTTGTACGTGATCTCCCTTATGGTTATTATCAGCATAATTCATTGCAAATGCTGAACCTGAATGAATATAGCGGACGGACAAGCAAGCTGATAACTGCAAACTCGCTGGATTTTAAAATACTGGAGGGACTGACTTTTAAATCGAGTTATAATGCGGACCTGACAACTATCGAAGAACATAGTTTCATCGATCCCCGTACCCGTGAAGGTGCAAAGGAAAATGGATCGGTTACCTCAATGACCGGTAAACTGATTAATTTCCAGACAGAACAAGTTGCTTCCTATAATAATGTATTTAATGAAATACATCGTATTTCAGCAGTTGCCGGTTTTTCTTACCGTCATGAACAATATAAGCGTCACGGAGCAACCGGAACGGGAGTATCCGATCCTTCATTACATTTGTTGGGAACGACAGCTGTTGCCAAAGAAGTATCCGGAACTTTCTCCGAATGGAAGATGGCCAGTTTATTCGCCCGTGTAAATTATACGTTGAAAGATCGTTATATACTGACCGGAACAATCCGCCGTGATGGCTCTTCCCGCTTCGGTGAAAATAATAAATGGGGAATTTTTCCGTCTGTATCGGCTGCCTGGCGGATCATTGAGGAACCTTTTATGGAACCGGTGAAAAGTTGGTTGAGCGATCTGAAATTACGTGGAAGCTATGGTATTACCGGTAATTCGGACATAGGGGATTATACGGCACGACGTTGGTATTCAAGTGGAGGTGCATATGATAACTCTTCTGCAATCATACCAACCTATATAGGTAACCCTTATCTGACATGGGAAAAGAATCATTCCCGGAATATCGGTATTACTACAGGTTTTCTGGATGACAGGATCACATTGGAAACCGATTTCTATCTGAATGATACGAAAGACCTGCTTTATAACCGTACAATCCCTGCCACAACCGGCTTTACCGTTATCCCGTCCAATATGGGGGGCGTGCGTAATAAAGGAGTTGATATTATGCTGAATACTATAAATGTACGGGCTGGAGGTTTTGAATGGCGTTCTGCACTGAACTTATCGTTTACAAAAAATGAGATAACAGAGTTACAGGATGGTCTGGATGTATTGGGTGACTATAAGGTGGGGCAGTCGATCTCTTCCTTGCCTACTTATCAGTGGGCGGGTGTGAACTCAGCCGACGGACGCCCGATGTATTATGACAAAGACGGGTATATAACTTATGTTCCGAAAGATGAGGATCGTATCTGGACAAAACCGGCTGATCCTACTTTCTATGGAGGATTCAATAATGATTTTACCTGGAAAGGATTTACATTGTCCGTATTTTTCCAGTTCCAGCGTGGTGCTGTCAGTCTTTGGAATGACAAACTGGTACTTGCCTCTTATGAAGGTGATACCAATTTGCTGAGTGATATGTATTATAAACATTGGAGTCAGCCTGGCGATATGACCTGGGTTCCGAAGCCATCTTACCAGAGTGCTTATCCGGGCAATCCGCGCCAGATATCGGAATATTCTACTTTATGTTATGAAAAAACCGATTATATCAAACTGAAGAATGTTAGTCTGAGTTATGACTTTCCGACCAAATGGCTGAAAGGATTGTATATCTCGAACCTGCAATTGTACGTGTCCGGCTATAACTTGTGGACAACAACGACTTATCCCGGACATGATCCTGAATTTACCGGCGGTGATCTGGGTACTTACCCGCAGTCACGTAGCTATACGGTTGGATTGAAGGTTGATTTCTAATGTAAACAGATAATCAGAAAATGAAAAAAGACAGAATATATATAATCTTGGTACTTTCGTGCCTGCTGTTTGTAACAGGGTGCGACAAGATGTTGGAAACGAAATCGCAAACCTTGCTTCCCCAGGATAAATTGCAGACGGAAGCCGGATGCGAAGCCATGTTGTATGGCGTTTATGACCTGATGCAGGAAACGACGTTTTATGGTCGTGACATATTGACTGTACCGGAAGTCCTGGCGGACAACTCCCGTCTTTCTCCGGTTGCTTCCCGTTATAAGGGACAAGCGGATAACCGTATCGGTTCCCATCTTGATATTTGGGTGGAATCATATGAGATAATTGCTTTACTGAATGAAGTGATCGAGTATGCGGAGAAGCTGCCCGAAACTCCGAAAGCAAAAGCGATTTGGGGGGAAGCATTAGCACTTCGCGGATTGACTTATTTTAATCTGGCACGTGTCTATGGACGTGAACCGGGACATCTGGTAGATAATTTCGATTTGTGCGTGCCGTTGATTCTGAAGGCATTTTTCTATGATGGCGGTCCAATGGGCGAAGAAGTGTATCCGGCTCGTGCGACAGTGGCTGAAGTATGGGGGCAGATAGAAAAAGATCTGACCGAGGGTTTTTCTTTGTTGAAAGGAAACGACGACGGTTTGATGCCGAAACGCATGGGTGCGCTGGCTACGCAGGCGATACTTTCCCGTGTGTATCTTTATGAAGGAAAATGGAAAGAGTGTGTAGAAGCATCCGATTATGTAACAACCAATGCTCCGTTTGATCTGTATGGAGGTACCTATACGGATATTTTCTCCAAAGGAGAAGAAACGATATTTTATTTGTACTTTACCAATTCTGAAAACTGGGGTTCAAGTTCATTGCAATCGATCAATGGAATGATGGAATCTGAACTTGACAGTGAAGGATACGATATTGGTAAAGGAGTAGGAGATGCCGACCTGTGTGTTGCTGAAGAGTTAATCGCTCTGTTCGATCAGAAAAATGATCTCCGTTTCAAAGCTTTCCGGAAGGCAAAAATCAATGGGGAAAAAGTTTGGTGGACGAAAAAGTTCAGCGGTTGGCAGGGAGCGTTCGGTTTGGATAATGTGCCTGTTATCCGCTTGTCGGAAGTAGTATTGAACCGGGCAGAAGCACAGGCTGAATTAAAAAAGGATACAGAGGCTTTGGCTGATGTGAACGAACTTCGTACAAAACGCGGACTGGACGCTGTATCCTTTTCCGGAGCAGAACTACTGAATGAAATTTTGTTGCAGCGTCGTCTGGAACTGGCCCAGGAAGGTCATCGTTTCTTCGATCTGAAACGTAGGGGTGAAACAATCTCGAAACCGGCCGGACGTACTCCTGTCTCTTATGAGGATTTCCGAGTAGTGGCACGTATTTCCGAGACGCAAATGGATGCGAACAAGAATCTGGAAAACAACCCGGGATATTAATTAACAAGGAGAATAATATGATGAAAAAATATATTAATTTAATGGGTGGAATATGTTTCCTGGTAATCTTATTCCTCTTTTCCTCTTGTGAGAAAGAAGATCGTACCTATCAGGGCCCCCTCTTTTATGAATTTAATCCGTCCGAATGCGGGCAGTCGGTTTTGTCTAATATATTTGTAAAGGAAGCCGGCAAGAATGGGGAGGATCGGTTGTGTGTTCAATTGATTAAACCGGCTGACGGCGCAGTCCGTGTAAATTTCCGTTTGGCGGACCAGCTTTTTTATATCAAAAGCACGACCGAATATCTGACGGAATTACCTGACGGATATACTTCTGATCAGTATATTGTTTATACCGGAACAACCACTTACGGGAAAGATTTTGAATTTGGTACCGGAAGTAATATCGAATATGATGCTAAATATCAGACTGGAACGATTACAATTCCTGCCGGAGAAATGTTCGGGTATATCCCTTTGAATATTCTCCAGCGGAAAGGTGGTTCTGCCTATATTATTCTGGAAGATTCAGAGGATGCGCGTGCCAATCGTCCGACTTCGATTCTGAACCTGAAGTTGACTGCTGAAAAAACATTCTATTTCGAAGAGTCGCTGACCAAAGAACTCCCGTCGACCTGGAGCTTACTGGACAAAGATGGTGACGGACTGGGCTGGTATTATTATGCTAAATGGGGACTGGTTATTTCCGATTCATATGATTATGATACAGAGAGTGCGCTGAGTCCGGAAAATTATCTGATCACTCCGGCTATTGCTATTCCGGCCGATGCTACTGCTCCCGAACTAATGTTCGATCTGGCAGCTTCTGCAACGAATGCTTATCAGGAAAAATATAAGATCATTGCATCTGAATCACCTCTTACACTTGATAATTGCCGGGATGCGGATGTGTTACGTGATTATACGGAATTGACTTCTGCCTATAGTAAACAAACCTTCCAGACAGAACATATCGATCTTTCGAAATATGTGGGTAAAACGATCTATATCGGCTTTGTTCATGGCGATTGTGTGGATATGGAATCGCTGATACTAAAGAATGTTGTAGTTTACGGATATTAAAAAGAAAGAATATGAAAAGATTATCTATATGGGCCGGTATACTCTTTATTCTGTCTGCATTGTTTTCCGGGTGTAGCGATGACGATCAGGCCTTACCGCTTCAATTGCGTACATCTGTAGTAACTGATATTACAGAGACTTCGGCCACGCTGGGAGGTAAGGTGGAAGGTGTACTGGATGGAGTTACGGAAACCGGTATCTGCTGGTCTGTACAACCCGAGGCGGAGGTACAGTATGTTCCTTCTTCTTCTGTTTCTGCTGAGTTTACAGTCAGCCTGACCGGACTTCGGTCGGGTACCCGGTATTTTGCCCGTTCTTATGCAAAAAGAGGAAATGAGGTTGTGTTGGGTGATTTACGTAATTTTACTTGTCTGGGGCAGTTGGCGATGGTATTGCCGTTTAACGAACGTTTCCGTGGAGACGTCTTTCCACCGCAGTACTGGAATATCATCGATAAAGATGGTGACGGCTATAACTGGGAAGCTTATAACAATCGCTTTTTTGCTGCTTTGTCTGATTCGTACCGTAGTAAACAGGACCTGACGCCGGAGAACTATCTGGTAACTCCCAAGATAACGGTTAGTGCCGGTAAACCGGTCCTTAAATGGTCGGTTGGAGTAATGGACGATGAGTTTTATATGGAACATTATAAAGTAGTGATTTCTGAAACTCCGTTTACAGAAGAAAACTGTCAGACTAACGGAACTGTTCTTTTCGAGGAATCACTGCCGGCTGAAGCTTACCGTACACTATTATATCGCAGTGTCAGCCTGGACAGCTATAAAGATAAGGATGTTTATATAGCCTGGGTACATTATAGATCTACCGGTTTGTATTGTATGTATGTCACCGATATACAGATCGAAGGTGAAGGTGCCGCTTTGAATGTTACGATTCCCCAGGTTGTAATGGGTGAATTGGAAAACCTGTCGCGTACCTCTGTCGATGTAAAAGCTGATATACCGGAAGACGGCGGGGCGTCTGTAATACGTAAAGGTTTTTGTTTTGGAACAGCTCCTTCTCCTACGATAGATAACAGGGTGGAGACGGTAGACCCCCATCAGACATTGGCTGTCACATTGAAAGACCTTCAACCCGGAGCAACATATTATGTGCGTGCCTTTGCCGAAAACAGTGCAGGGATGAGTTATTCGGAAGAACAGAAATTCTCTACTCCGGAAGTTATTATGACGACTTTGCTGAATGAACCGTTGACAGGTGAAGTTCCGGCTTCGTGGACTGTGATTGATAAGGATGGAGATGGGCATGGATGGGAGTATTATGAAGGTTACGGAACTGTATGTTCTGATTCTTATCTGTCGGCAGAAGGCGCTCTGACACCGGAAAACTATCTGGTAACCCCCGCCATATCCATTCCGGAAGATGCAAACAGTGCGGATATCTCTTTCGAGATGGCCGCATCTGCTAAAAACGCATATAAGGAAAAATATAAACTCGTTGTATCTTTGCAGCCGATCACTATCGATAATTGCCGGGATGCGGAGACTTTAAAGGAGTATACAGAACTGACCGAAGAGTATAAACAGAAAAACTTTGTTAATCAGACAATCGATCTTTCTGCTTACATCGGTAAAACGGTTTATATCGGGTTCGTTCATGGCGATTGTACGGATATGGAATCTCTGTTGCTGAAAAACGTAATAATAAACAGTTATGAATAACAAAATACATCCGGATTTGCAACGTCTGTTTCTCGATTTGATTCAGATCGATGCTGTTTCCGGTAAAGAACAACCTGTGGCCGATTTTATCCGGTCGGTCACAGCTTCCTTGGGTTTTCCTGCACAGGAAGACGGAGCAGCATCCCTTTCCGGAGGAAACAGCGGGAATATCATTGTACCAGTAAACGGGGGAGGTGATTTCCTCTTGATGGCACATATGGATACCCCCCGTTCTACCAAAGGGGTAAAGCCACAGATACTGGCTGACCGGATAACTTCGGACGGTACGACGATTTTAGGCGTGGATGACCGGGGAGGAATATCAGTTATTCTCTGGGCATTGAGACAGGCTGTAGAGCAAAAGAAAGCAATAAAACCTTGTACTCTGCTTTTCAGCGTATGCGAAGAAACGACTTTGGCCGGTTCGATGTTTTATCAACCATCGGCACAAATGACACATGGTTTTGTTTTCGATTCACATCTTTCTCCCGGTAAATTTGTATCGGAAACCTGTGGTGCTATCGCTTTCAAAATGAAGGTGAAAGGACGTGCTTCACATGCCGGTGTTGCTCCTGAAAAGGGAGTGAATGCCATACAGATAGCAGCCGAGGGAATGCGAAATTTCCCTTTTGGCAGGATCGATGCCTGTACTACTGCCAACATCGGTATTATCGGAGGTGGGACAGCAACCAATGTGGTGCCTGATACAGTAGAGCTTGAGGGTGAGATTCGTACCGATTATCTGGATCAGGGTGAGCAGATGATGCAAGCTGTTATTGCTGATTTTGAGGCTGCTGCAATCCGGTTGAACGGGAGTGTGGAGTGTGCCTGGCACTGGGATTTCAAACCTTACCGTGTTTCTCCTGATAATACGCCTTATAAACGTATGGAAGCATTATGCCGCCATCTTTCTCTGGAAATGGAAGGTGTAAAGTCGATGGGAGGTAGCGATGCTAATAACATGAATGCAAAAGGACTGCCGACGATCAATCTGGGAGTCGGGGCACAGAACCCACATGGGACAGATGAGTTTATCCTTTATGATGACTTACAGATGTCTGCGGATATGGCTTTGGCATTATTGACGGAAATATAGAAAAAGATGAACCGGTTTTCCGATGACTGGAATAACGTTGTTCCGATGATTGGAAGTGTACTGTTCCACTCGATGGAAGAGCGTTATTCCGGCTATCGGAAGAGTACTGTTCCGGTGAGTGGAATAAACAAGTATAAATAAGATAATGATGAAAAAATACAGATATATAATGTTTTTACTGTTGGCGGTTTTTGTGGCCACCAGTTGTTTTAGCGAAGATAAACAGGCTGAGAATGATGAAGAAACGCCTGAACTGAAAGAAGGTCATCTCTTTATTATTGGAGGTGGTGACCGTCCTGATTCTCTGATGACCCAATATCTGGCATTGGGAGGCGGCAGTAAGGCACGTGTGCTGATTGTACCCTTCGCCAGTAGTGATATCGAAGATACGGGTAGTTACCAGCAGGAACAGTTTGCCCGTTTGGGATGTGCCTCTTCGGAGTATGTCAATAACCCGAAGAAACTGATCGACTCGGAAGAAAGTCTGGCGAAGCTGGATGGCGTAACGGCTGTATTCTTTTCCGGGGGCGACCAGAACCGGTTGACGGATTATCTGCAGGGTACAAAGTTCCTTACAAAGATTCGTGAAATCTATAAAAATGGTGGCGTGATTGGCGGAACCAGTGCCGGTGCGGCTGTAATGAGTAAAATCATGCTGACCGGTGAGGAAGAGAATGTTCCTGATAAATATAAGGGTGACTTTTCTTATATCAAACAAGGAAATGTACAGACGGCGGAAGGTTTTGGATTTATTGATTCGGCAATCATTGACCAGCATTTCATCATCCGCAAGCGACAGAACCGTCTGATCAGCCTGGTGCTTGAACGTCGGATGAAAGGTGTCGGCATTGATGAGGCAACGGCCATTATTGTCAAACCGGACGGTTCATTCCGTGTAGCCGGACAAAGCCAGGTGATGGTATTTGAACCGGAAGCGCAGCCGACAATCAGTCCGACCGGCTATCTGAAAACAAATTCATTGAATGTCCGGATATTGACAGCCGGCGATACCTATCAACTTTGATCCGAAAGAACGAATGAAACTGAATAAGATTCCGCATACTTATACAATTATATCTGTTGTAATCCTGATATGTGCCGCCCTTTCATGGATTATTCCTGCCGGCGAATATTCCCGGGAAATACGGGTGGTCAACGGTACGGAACGTACGGTTATTGTAGATAACTCCTTTCATGCAGTCGATCCCGCTCCGCAGAGCTGGCAGGTTTTCGGCGTGTTACTGGAAGGATTCGAGAAACAGGCTGGTATTATAGCATTCCTACTGATTATCGGGGGAGCTTTTCAGATTATGAACAGTAGCCGGGCAATCGATACCGGGATACTATCTTTTTTACGGAGTTCGCGTAAAGTGGAGAAATATGGGCTGTTTCGTATGGTCGGAGTGAATAATGTGGTGATATCCTTGATTATAATCCTGTTCAGTTTGTTCGGAGCCGTATTCGGCATGAGTGAGGAGACGCTTGCATTTGTCATAATTATTGTGCCGCTTGCCATTTCGATGGGATATGATTCTATTACGGGACTTTGTATGGTCTATGTGGCAGCACATGTGGGGTTTTCGGGAGCAATCCTGAATCCGTTTACAATCGGTATAGCACAGGGATTGTCGGACTTGCCGCTGTTTTCCGGTTTCGGTTACCGGTTGTTTTGCTGGGTGGTGCTCACTTCCATTCTGATCTTTATCGTTCTTCGTTATGCAGCCAGGGTGAAAAAGAACCCGAAATTGTCTCCTATGTATGAGGCGGATGCTTACTGGAGGGAGAAAGGTGAAGTTTCTTCCGAAGAGGTACCGGAGGAAAAGACAACCCGTTCGGCCTGGATTGTCTACTTGTTATTATTACTTTCATTGATCGGCTTTTCGATATATTATCCTTCTACCACCTTTGAAGTCGGAGAGAGTGCTGTTAGTTTTCCGGCAGTACCGGTGTTTACCGCCCTTTTTGCTTTGACCGGCTGGTTGGGACTGCGCAAATCGAATCAGTTCTTTATTTTGAATCTGCTTGGTTATACCATTGTCTTTCTGGTAGTAGGTGTGATGGGGTATGGATGGTATCTGATGGAAATATCCGCAATTTTCCTGGCAATGGGACTTCTATCCGGATTTGCCAATAACGAGGGAGCTGACGGGATCATTAGCCAGTTTCTTACCGGAGCCAAAGATATGCTTTCGGCTGCCCTGGTAGTCGGGCTGGCAGGTGGAATTATCCAGATTTTGCAGGATGGGCATATTATCGATCCGATCCTGCATAGTATGGCGGCTTTGATGGGGGAGGCCGGAAAGATTGCTTCTCTGGGTGTTATGTATCTGATCCAGACAACGATCAATATTATTATTCCTTCAGGTTCGGCGAAGGCGGCATTGACTATGCCGATTATGGCACCATTCTCGGATGTGATCGGTATTTCCCGTCAGGCAACAGTGCTGGCATTTCAGTTCGGTGACGGGTTTACCAATATGATCACACCTACTTCCGGTGTTTTGATGGGGGCGCTTGGTTTGGCTCGCATCCCTTATGAAATATGGGTGAAGTGGTTCTTTCGTATTCTTATACTGTTTATTTTGCTGGGAATGTTATTGTTAATTCCTACAGTTTTGATACCTTTGGATGGATTCTAATCACTTATTCTAAAATACTGCGATATGAAAAAAAGCTTTTTAGGGCTGTTAGCCTGCCTGGGCATGATGATTGCCTTACCGTGTTGCGAACCGTCGCCTGCCGAATGGAAATTAGTTTGGGAAGATAATTTCGACCAGGCTGATAGTTTTGATCCTGCCTCCTGGAGTAAGATTCCCCGGGGTACATCCGACTGGAATAATTATATGTCTGACTTCGATTCCTGTTATGCGATGCGTGACGGTAAGTTGGTATTGCGAGGACTGGTCAATTATAGCCTGCCGACCGATACGGCACCGTATGTGACCGGTGGCGTTTATACAAAAGATAAGGTCGGATTCAATAACGGCCGCCTCGAAATCCATGCCAAACTGAATGGAGCGACCGGTGCCTGGCCTGCTTTCTGGTTATTGCCGCAGGATGCCAAATGGCCCGGAGGTGGTGAGATCGATATCATGGAACGTCTGAATAATGATAGTATCGCTTATCAGACAGTTCATTCTCATTATACATTTAATCTGGGGATCAAAGACAATCCCAAACAAGGAAGTACCGGCGTTATCGACCCGAATGATTTCAATACCTACACGGTAGAAATGTATGCGGACAGCCTGGTGTTTTTTATCAATGATACCCGTACATTCGCTTATCCGCGGATTGAGACAGACAAGGAGGGACAGTATCCGTTCAATGACAGTCAGTTCTATTTGTTGTTGGATATGCAGCTTGGCGGAAGTTGGGTTGGTGCCGTTGATTCGGAAGACTTGCCGGTAGAAATGGAGATAGATTGGGTCCGTTTCTATCAAAAGCAGTGAAAATTTTTAGTTAATTATTTGGCGTAAGACAACAGTATTGTTGTATAAAAAGTTTACCTTTAGTGCGCAAATAATATTTAAATGTATAAAATTTTACTGTAATGATTGGATCTATTATTCAATTGGCATTGAGTGTACTGATGATTGTCAGTATGTGGAAGATTTTTGAAACTTTCGGCCAAAAGGGATGGGCTTGCATCATTCCGTTCTACAACATCATCGTGATGTTGCGTATTGTAAAATGGGAACCGGTTAAATTCTGGTTTTTCCTGATTCCTATTTATAACATTTATCTCTCCTTTCTGCTGTATAGAGATATAGCTGCAAAGTATGGTAAAGGTGACAATGCGTACGCTGTAGGTTTACTTTTGTTACCGTTTATTTTCTTCCCATTACTGGCGTTCAAAGAAACTCCGATTGCGGAAACTGTAGAGTAAAGAAGTATTTGAGGGTACAGAAAAGCCTTTCGTCTCGGATGAAAGGCTTTTTTTATATTCTTATATCTGTATAAAAGAATAAATCGCCGTTGTTAAATAAAACATCGTATCTTTGGCGTTTGTTATACGACTAAAGATACAATTGCTATGTTAGATATACAGTCTATCCGGAAAGATTTTCCAATACTGGAACATAAAATATACGATAAGCCGCTCATTTACTTCGATAACGGTGCTACTACGCAAAAGCCTCGCCAGGTAGTGGAAAAGATTGAAAGCGGTTATTATAATGTAAATGCCAACATTCACCGCGGGGTACATTTTTTGAGCCAGGCGGCAACCGAAGCACATGAAGATGCACGTAAAACCGTCCAGTCTTTCCTGAACGCACGTTCATCCAACGAGATCATTTTCACACGTGGTACAACAGAAGCGATCAACCTGATAGCTTCCAGTTTTACTGATGAATGTATGTCGGCAGGCGATGAAGTGATCGTTTCGGTAATGGAGCATCATTCCAATATCGTACCCTGGCAGATACAGGCGGCACGCAAAGGAATTGTATTGAAGGTCATTCCGATGAATGAAAAGGGAGAACTGGATATGGAAGCATTCCGTGGGTTATTCTCTGAACGTACGAGGTTGGTTTCCGTTACACATGTGTCGAATGTGCTGGGGACTATTAATCCAGTGAAAGAGATCATCGAAGAAGCACATAACCATGAGGTTCCGGTATTGATCGACGGGGCGCAGGCCGTTCCTCATCTGACAGTCGATGTGCAGGACCTGGATGCTGAGTTTTATGTTTTTTCCGGACATAAGGTGTATGGTCCGACAGGCATCGGTGTATTATACGGAAAAGAAGAATGGCTGGATAAATTACCTCCTTACCAGGGTGGTGGCGAGATGATTGCGACTGTCTCGTTCGAGAAGACTGTTTTTAATGAATTACCGTTTAAGTTCGAAGCCGGTACACCCGATTATATCGGTAGTACAGCATTGGCGGAAGCCTTACGTTATGTGAATCGGCTGGGCATGCAGAATATTGCAGCTTATGAGGACGAGTTATTGCGCTATGCAACTGAAAAGTTGAACAATATAGATGGTATGCGTATTTTCGGCCAGGCGGATCATAAAGGAGCTGTCCTGTCTTTTCTGGTGGGAAATATTCATCATTATGATATGGGGATGTTGTTAGATCGTTTGGGGATCGCTGTCCGTACCGGGCATCATTGTGCACAGCCTTTGATGCAGGCATTGGGGATTGAAGGTACTGTACGTGCTTCTTTCTCTTTCTATAATACGAAAGAAGAAATCGATACTTTTGCCGCCGGGATAGAACGTGTTAGAAAAATGTTTTGATCAGTAGCTTATGTTGTATTATCTGAAAAAATATCCGATATCTCTGACAATCATTCTGGTTGTTATTTACTTGTCATTTTTTAAACCTCCCTCTGTGGAGATCGGAAAGATTCCGGGAATAGATAAGGTGGCTCATATCTGTATGTATGCCGGATTATCGGGAATGCTGTGGATTGAGTTTTTGCGTAACCACCGGAAATATGACGAGGTGCTGTGGCATGCCTGGATAGGAGCCGTACTTTGTCCGGTCCTGATGAGTGGGGCGATCGAGTTGTTGCAGGAATATTGTACCTCCTATCGGGGGGGCGACTGGTTCGATTTTCTGGCAAACATAACAGGAGTAGCGTTGGCTACCTTGTTCTCTTATTTCGTATTGCGTCCCTGGATGATGAGAAAGAAGATAATAGAATGATAACAAACTTACATGTCAGACTTTATGTTGTTACCTTATTTAGAAGCGAACCGGATAGAAGCCGGTTGTGATGAAGCGGGACGCGGATGTCTTGCCGGATCCGTTTTTGCTGCTGCGGTTATTCTTCCTCCTGATTTTAAGAACGATGATTTGAATGACAGCAAACAACTCAGTGAAAAGAAGCGTTACGCCCTGCGTCCGATAATAGAACGGGAAGCAATTGCCTGGGCTGTAGGTATTGTGACTCCGGAGGAGATTGATAAAATAAATATACTGAAAGCTTCTTTCCTTGCTATGCATCGTGCCATCGACCAGTTGACGGTAAGACCGGAACATCTGCTGATAGACGGAAATCGTTTTACTCCCTATCGGGATATAAAACATACGACGGTTGTAAAGGGGGATGGGAAGTACCTGAGTATTGCTGCCGCTTCCATCCTGGCTAAAACGTATCGTGACGATTATATGGATGAACTGGCTAAAGAATATCCGGATTACCATTGGACTGAAAATAAAGGTTATCCGACTAAAGCCCATCGCGAAGCGATCCGTGCAGTCGGTATCACTCCTTATCATCGTAAAACCTTCACATTATTACCGGAACAACTAACATTGGATTTTTAGACTTTTATCTTCATTCTTCATTTCTTGGTCTGTAGGCTTTGTTTGTTAATCTTTTTCTAGGTGAATGATTAGCTGTTCGGGTGGGCAGTCTGGATTTGTCGTTCACTGAAAAACACTTTTACTTTTCTTGGATATTTCTTTTTTTACTTGACATAGTTCACATAGAACTATATCAATAATCCGTCTGCAAATATAGTATTTTTTGCAAAAACAAGATACTTTAACGCTAAAATTAATAAAATAAGGCTATATTTTTCTTCTTTTTATACAAATACGACTATAAATCTTCTCAAAAGCGTTAGTTCTATGTGAACTGTGTTAATAATGCCACTAGTATTGATATTTTGAAAAACTTAGTTTGAAGAAATATGCAGGTGAATCGATCCAATAATTTATTGCTGGATTGTCTTCTCAGGAAGCTGATAAACTATCATAGTCTATATTTTAAAATAAAGGCTAATTTTTAATATGATACAAACGCTAAATAATTCCTATAAAAGAGTCTAACTTTTTTGCTTCAGGTCAGGTATGAGAAATAATAGTAGTTAGTAAAGGAGATAGAAGAAGTATTTCTTTTTTTACCTAATCAGTGAATAGTTTTTATTCAAGTTCTAATCGTTAAATAATTAAGTTATGAATAATTGCACAAAGAAAGTTGCCTGCATGGCTATTCCTTTGTTTTGTCTTAATTTGACCATGGCGGCTGAAAGTACTATTTCAGATCTTGATATCCGGAAGGCTGTAGCAGTAGAAGAGACAGCCTCTGTTAATCAAAGTGCCCGCAAAGTAACAGGTGTTGTTAAAGACGAAAACGGAGAACCGGTAATTGGTGCCAGTGTTGTAGAAGTAGGCACGACAAATGGTATTATGACAGATATGGATGGTAAATTTGAACTGTCCATGAGTGCTAACGGCTCGTTACAAATCTCGTATGTCGGTTTCGTTACCCAGACAATGAAACCGGGGAATAAAAGTAATCTCCAGATCGTTTTACAGGAAGATAACCAAGCTTTGGACGAAGTTGTGGTTGTGGCTTTCGGTAAAAGTACAAAAGAAGCTTTCACCGGTTCTGCCGGTATAATGAAATCGGATGACTTGATTAAGGCACAGGTGAGTAACCCGGCCCAGGCTTTGGCAGGACGTGTAGCTGGTGTACAGTTGAGTAATGAATCCTCACAGTTCGGTAGTAAACCGAATATCACCATCCGTGGTTTTGGCTCAATTTCTTCTAAAACAGAACCTTTGATTGTTGTAGATGGTATGCCTTTCGACGGTGACCTGAACTTGATCAACTCAAGCGATATCGAGTCTATGACCGTATTGAAAGATGCTGCTTCCAACGCCTTATATGGTGCCCGTGGTGCTAACGGTGTGATTATGATCACAACAAGAAAAGGTAAGAGTGGCGATGCTAAAGTAACTGTTGATGCAAAATGGGGTTCTAACACTAATGCATTGAAGAATTACAAAACAACCAATGCACAACAGTTCTATGAAACTTATTACAAGATGTTGTATAACTATTATATAACTCCGGATGGAGGAAATATGTCGACTTCTGATGCCCACGCATTGGCAAACCAGCATCTGACAAACTCTTCCAGTGGTGTTGGTCCGGGTTATATGGTTTATTCGGTTCCCAGCGGACAGGATTTTATCCAGCAGGGAGGAGTAATGAACCCAGGTGCAACCATGGGAACTCTTTATGATTATAATGGACAAAAATTATGGTTGCAGGCAGATGATTGGGAGGAAGAAGGTTTGAAAAGCGGTTTCCGTCAGGAATATAACGCTTCTGTTTCCGGTGCATCCGAACGTGTTAACTATTATACTTCATTGGGCTACCTGAAACAGGAAGGTATTCAGGAGGGTTCTTCACAGGATCGTTTGACTGCTCGTGTGAAACTTGATTATCAGGCAAAGAAGTGGTTGAAAGTGGGTGCGAATTTCAATTATTCAAAATATGATTATAACCAGACATCAGAAGGTACTATCGGTAGTGGTACCATCTGGAATGCAATCAAGACACAGGCTCCTATCTATCCGGTTTATTACCGTGATGCCGATAAGAATATCATGATCGATAAGTGGGGGGAAAAGATGTATGACTTTGCCCGAAACTATGACCTGAGCCGTGCCGGAGGTATTGGTGGTAATGCTATTTTCGACAATAAATACCGTTCAGAAGAAACAACCGGTAACTCATTTATTGCCAGTGGATATGCAGATGTTAATCTGACAAAAGACTTGACATTTACATTTAATGCCAATGCTTATGATTACGACCGTAGGTATAGTTATATTGAAAGTCCTTTCTCTGATTACTATACAGATTCATCTAAAAATGGTACTTTGATAAAAGCTTCTTATCGGACTTTTACCTATAATACCCAGCAATTGTTAAATTACAACAAGCAATTTGGAAAGCATGACGTAAGTGGTATGATAGGTCATGAATATTATAATTACAAAGAGGAATATCTGAAAGCTTCCGGTTATAACTTCGGTATCGATGGTACTTATGAACTGGGTACTTGTCTGAATCTGGATAATAATCCGACTTCTTATACAAGAGCCTATAACAACGAAGGTTATTTTTTCCGTGCGATGTATAACTATGATGCCAAATACTTCGGTTCAGTGTCTTATCGTCGTGATGCTTCTTCTAATTTTTCCAAAGATCATCGTTGGGGTAACTTCTGGTCTGCAGGTGGAGCCTGGATTATCTCAAAAGAGAAATTTTTCAATGTTCCTTGGGTGAATTCACTGAAATTAAAGGCGTCTGTTGGTTCGCAAGGTAACGATAATATCGGTGAATATATAGGAGATGTGCTGTATGCAGACTCTTATACTATTGTAAATAATGATAATCAGGTGGCATATCAGTGGCGTCATAAAGGGTCTAATGATATTACGTGGGAAACTAATACAAACTGGAATGCCGGTGTTGAATTTGACTTGTTCAAAGGACGTCTGAGCGGTAGTTTAGATTACTTCTACCGTAAGACCAGCGATATGTTGTTCTCTTTGAATACTCCTCCTTCTATTGGTTATACCAGCTATTATATCAATTTGGGAGATATGCGTAATGCAGGTCTCGAATTGGTTTTACAGGCAAATCTGGTTAATAACAAGGATTTCAGATGGGATGTCAATTTCAACATTTCTCATGTAAAGAATAAAGTGTTGACTTTGCCGGATGAAATTAAGAAGACAAATGTGGAAGGTCATGATGGTTATGTGAATTTGGATAAATCATTCGTATCCAAATATAAATATTTTGTAGCTGAAGGTCTTTCTCTGTATACCTGGTATTTGCCTAAGTTTGCAGGTCTGGATCCTGAAACAGGTGAATCCTTGTTCTATAAGGATATTATCGACGATGCTGGCAAGGTAACCGGTCGTGAAACGACTAAAGATGCCAGCCAGGCTACGGATTATCTGATTGGCGATGCTCTTCCTTCTTTCTATGGTGGTTTGGGAACATCTCTTTCTTTCCGGGGATTTGACTTCTCTATCAATATGAACTATCAGTTGGGAGGTAAAGCATACGATTATACTTATCAGACTTTAATGCATACTGGTGGTACAACTTCTTCAACCTGGCATAAGGACATGCTGAATGCCTGGACTCCGGAAAATACAGGTTCAAGTGTTCCGCGTTTGCTGTTCTCTGAAAAATATTCTCAGAATGCCCGTTCAGACCGTTTCATCACCAATGCCAGTTATCTGAATATTCAGAATATAAACCTGGGATATACATTACCGTCTAACCTGGTGCAGCAGTACAATATCCAGAATATACGTGTTTATGTTTCCTGTGAAAACCTGCTGTATTTCTCAGCACGTCAGGGATTCGACCCGCGTTATACATTGAAGGGTTATACGAACCCGGAACTTTATTCTCCGATACGTACTATTTCTGGAGGTATTTCATTGACATTCTAAACATTAAAAGGAAAACATCATGAAAAAATATAAGATAGTTTTGGCTGCTGCCGCTCTTTTGGGCTTTAGTAGCTGCATCGAAGAAAAGATTCCAACCGAATATGTGTTGGATGAGCAAATCCAGGCATCTGAAGCGGCTTTACAGGGGATGGTTAACTCCATTTATACCTCGATGGCCGGATACAAGAATGATGATGGTGGTATTGAAATGATCTCTTATGGTAGTATGCGAGCCATGCTGGAACATGGTACTACCCAATTGGTTTGTTCAGGAGCAAATGGGTATAACACGATGGGCGCCTATTGTAACGGTGCTGTAAGTGCTACAGGTTCCAATCGTGGACTTTATCCTTCATACCTTTATTATGCTTACATCAAAAATGTCAATGATGTTATCAAGATGGTCGGTGTAGATGACCTGGATGATACAAAGAAAAACTATTTGGGAATCAGTTATGCATACCGTGCCCTTTATTATATGGATCTGGTTCAGATCATGGAATATAAGAAGCCTACTGATAGCCGGTACAGCTATGTCGATCCTGAAAAAGACCTGACAAATCTGGGCGTGCCTATCATTACGGAAAAGACGACATCGGAAGAGGCTTCCAATAATCCGCGTGCTACAGTTGATGCTGTTTATGATCTGATCCTGAGCGACCTGCAGCAGGCAGAAGGTTATCTGGCCGGATATACCGCTACAGATAAAACACAGCCCAACCTTTCGGTCGTGTATGGTTTGTATGCCCGTGCCTATTCCAATCTGGCTTCTCGCGTAAAGACTTCTGTTACTTACAAGGATGAAGCTTCTTATTGGCAGAAATCCGGAGAATATGCAGAAAAGGCTATTTCTACTTCCGGTTGTACTCCTCTGACAGAAACTGAATGGACAGATCCGGTAAACGGTTTCAATAACCGTACTTCACAAAATTCATGGATGTGGGCAACTTCTATTTCAGAAGGTAATACTACTGCTGCGACTTCCGATGATGGCTCTTTCTCTTTCTCTATGATCTTCGGTACGGAAACTAACTTCTCTGTTTATGGTTGGCGTGTAGGGCGTTCATTGGATCGTAAGTGGTACGAACGTCTGTCTGATAATGACTTCCGTAAGAAATCATGGTTAGCTCCTAATTTCTTCTATGAATCAAAGAACCAGAAAGAAGGTCAACCTTACCTGGTAGAGAAAGATGCAACGGGTAAATTTATCAACAATAAATGGGCAGTAAGTGATGAGAGTGCTACTGTTCAGAGCAATTGGAATGATAATTATTCCGGTTATGGTCCTACTAAATACCAGTATCAGTTGAATAGTACTCCGTCCTGGATCCGTTCACGTATCAATATTCCGAATGGTTTCCAGTCATGGCCGTGGTTGTATGTAAACATCAAGTTCCGTCCGCATAATGGCGATTACAGAACATATACTGTCGGCGGTGCAACCGACTATCCGATCATGCGTGTGGAAGAAATGTATTTCCTGAAAGCGGAAGCAGCTCTTCATACATCTGGTGTGCCTGCTGCAGCCAGGGCATTGGAGGATATTGTGAAGACGCGTAACAGTGAATATACTTGTATGGCTACAACTGCTGCTGACTTCCTGGATGAATATGTATTCCAGAAAGGTATCGAATTTTGGGGAGAAGGTATCAACTATTTCGACGCAAAACGTCTGGAAGTGGGGATTCATCGTGCTTATAAAGGTAGTAACTGCGAACGTTATCAGCATTGTATCGATATGGACGGCGTATATGTTGGCTGGACTCCGGGCTGGAACCAGGCTGAATTGAATGCAAACCGTGCTATCTACTTCTATAACAATCCGTATACAGCATCTGCTACTTATTACGTTTATAAATCAAATGATGATTTAAGACCATATTATGGTACTGAAATCACCGAGTAATCAGAATTAATTAAAATAGAAAGGGTATGTCTTCATTTGGCATACCCTTTTTTTATTTCAGAAAAGAAGACTTACTAATCTCTGGTTGTAAAAGTACAGGAAGTAAAGTAAAAAGAAGTACCGGATACCTGGGTTTAGAGTAGTTGGAATAAATATTTTTGTTGGGTTTTCTCTTATGACCGGAGTTCACGTAGGACTCTATCTAAATATCAGTATACAAATATACTATTTTTTATAAAACGAGCGCGGTTTAGTATAAAAAATAAATAAAAAAAACATATTGTTGCCAATTTATGTATTAAAAGACTTCGTCTCATCCTTTAATTGCTGGAGTCCTACGTGAACTATGCTCAAAATATCTATTACACTAATGAATACAGGTTTAAGAAGTTAGGAGAAATTGTGGATAACAAACAGTCTGATTTGTCAGATTGTGCTTTTGGGCAGGCTATGAAATATAGCCTTTGTGGTCTTTTTTTTATAGTAAAAACCATTAATTAATTTTTAACATGACGACAAACACTAAATGGATTAAGTTACATGCATCGGCAATATTCGCCATACCCGTATGCATATATGCTTAGTATCTTCTCTTCGTATTTGATTTATGAGTTATAATCACTAATTATTTAAGTTATGAATTACACTAAGAAAGTCATTTTTGTACCTATGGCTTTATTTTGTCTGGGGTTGCCGTTGGCTGCCGAGAGTAATGTCTCTGCAAAACAGGCAATGACAGAATTAAGTGCAAATGGTAGCCATTCCGCAATTGCGGTGCATGAAGCAACATCAACGGCTCAGAATACCCGTAGAGTAACAGGGGTAGTGAAAGACGAAAACGGTGAACCGGTGATCGGCGCCAGTGTTGTTGAGGTAGGTACTACCAACGGTATCATGACAGATCTCGACGGTAAGTTCGAGTTATCTATCCCGTCAGGCAGTTCGCTGCAAATCTCTTATGTGGGTTATGTTACCCAGACTATCCGGCCGGGAAACCGGAACAATATCCAGATCGTATTACAGGAAGACAGCCAGGCACTGGATGAAGTTGTAGTGGTTGCTTTCGGTAAAAGTACAAAAGAAGCCTTTACCGGTTCTGCCGGTATAATGAAGGCGGACGATCTTTTGAAAGCACAGGTAAGTAACCCAGCCCAGGCATTAGCCGGACGTGTTGCCGGTGTTCAGTTGAGCAACGCTTCTTCACAGCCGGGTAGTTCGCCCTCTATAACTATCCGTGGTTTCGGTTCTATTTCTTCGGATACGGAACCGCTGATCGTAGTGGACGGTATGCCTTTCGACGGTGACCTGAACCTGATCAACTCCAACGATATCGAATCGATGACCGTCTTGAAAGATGCTGCTTCCAACGCGCTGTATGGTGCCCGTGGTGCCAACGGTGTGATCATGATCACGACAAAGAAAGGAAAGAGCGGAGAAGCCAAAGTGTCTGTCGATGCTAAATGGGGATCGAACTCTAATGGTCTCCGGAACTATAAGACGACGAATTCCCAGCAGTTCTACGAAACATATTACAAGATGTTGTATAATTATTATATAACAGAAGGCGGTGGAGGTATGTCGGCTACCGATGCCCATGCTCTGGCAAACCAGCATCTGACCAGTTCTTCCAGTGGGGTAGGCCCGGGTTATATGGTCTATACCGTTCCCGACGGACAGGATTTCATTCAACAGGGTGGAACCATGAACCCGGGAGCGACTATGGGGTCTCTTTATAACTATAATGGACAGAAATTCTGGTTGCAGGCCGACGACTGGCAGGATATCGGTTTGCAGAACGGTTTCCGCCAGGAATATAACGTGTCGGTTTCCGGTGCTTCCGAACGTGTTAATTATTATACCTCTGTCGGTTATCTGGATCAGGATGGTATCCAGGAAGGTTCCACGCAGAAACGTTTGACGGCGCGTGCAAAACTGGATTACCAGGCAAAGACATGGCTGAAAGTCGGTGCGAATTTCAACTACTCCAAATATGATTACAGCAAGACATCCGAAGGTACGATCGGTACCGGTACCATCTGGAGCACGATAAAGACCCAGGCTCCTGTCTATCCTGTTTATTTCCGTGATGAAAACAAGAACATCATGGTCGATAAATGGGGAGAGAATATGTATGACTTCGCTCAGGCCTACGACTTGAACCGTGCAGGCGGTGTGGGTGGCAACTGTATCTTCAATAACAAGTATAATGTGAATGAAACAACCGGTAACTCGTTTATCGCCAGTGGTTATGTAGATGTAAACCTGACCAAGGACCTGACATTCACGTTCAATGCCAATGCGTATGATTACGACCGGCGTTATACGGAGGCAAAAAGTCCTTTTGTCGACTATTACACCAGTTCGTCCGATAACGGTACCCTCTATAAGGCTTCTTACCGTACTTTTACTTATAATACGCAACAGTTGCTGAATTACGGCAAACAGTTCGGCAAGCATGATGTGAGCGCGATGGTCGGTCATGAATATTACAATTACAAATATGAGTCACTGAGCGCTTCCGGACGTAATTTCGGGATCGATAACTCATGGGAGCTGGCGACACTTCTGAATCTGAATAATACTCCGAATTCTTATTCCAATACGTATAATAACGAAGGGTATTTCTTCCGTGCGATGTACAACTACGATGCAAAATATTTCGGTTCGGTCTCTTACCGTCGTGATGCTTCTTCCCGTTTCGCGAAAGACCACCGCTGGGGTAACTTCTGGTCGGTCGGCGGTGCCTGGCTTATCTCGAAGGAATCGTTCTTCAATGTGCCTTGGGTGAATTCTTTGAAACTGAAGGCTTCTGTCGGCTCACAGGGTAACGACAATATCGGCGATTATTTGTATGCCGACTCTTATACGGTAGTGAACAACGATGACCAGCCTGCTTTCCAATGGCGTCAGAAAGGCTCCGGCGATATCACCTGGGAAACCAATACAAACTGGAACGTGGGTACCGAATTCGACCTGTTCAACGGACGCCTGAGTGGTAGCCTCGATTATTTCTACCGGAAAACCAGTGATATGCTCTTCTCGCTGAATACACCTCCTTCTATCGGTTACACCAGTTATTTCATTAACATGGGGGATATGCGTAATGCTGGTCTTGAGTTGGTATTGCAAGGCACTCTGATCCGGAATAAGGACTTCAAGTGGGATGTTAATTTCAATATCTCCCATGTGAAGAACAAAGTACTGACTTTACCGGATGAAATCAAGACAACCAAGGTGGACGGTCATGACGGTTACGTCAACCTGGATAAGTCGTTCGTATCCAAGTACAAATATTTCGTGGCTGAAGGTCTTTCTCTCTACACATGGTACTTACCTAAGTTTGCCGGTCTGGATCCTGAAACAGGAGAATCCTTGTTCCATAAAGATATCCTCGACGATGCAGGAAATGTGACGGGACAAGAAATGACCAAGGATGTCAACCAGGCTACCGATTACCTGATCGGCGATGCGCTTCCGGCTTTCTATGGTGGTTTGGGTACATCTTTGAGCTATCGCGGTTTCGACTTCTCCATCAACCTCAACTATCAGTTGGGAGGTAAGGCATACGATTATACCTACTCGACATTGATGCACACCAGTACAGCCACTTCTTCAACCTGGCATACAGACATGCTGAATGCCTGGTCGCCGGAGAATAGAGGTTCAAGTGTTCCACGTTTGCAGTTTGCAGAAACATATTCGCAGAATTCGCGTTCAGACCGTTTCATCACCAATGCAAGCTACCTGAACATCCAGAACATCAATCTGGGCTATACATTGCCATCCAGTTTGACACAACAGTATAAAATACAGAACATACGTGTTTACTTCTCGGGTGAAAACCTGTTCTACTTCTCGGCACGCCAGGGATTCGACCCTCGCTATACGTTGAAAGGGTATAGTAACCCGGAACTTTATTCTCCGATACGTACTATCTCGGGCGGTATTTCATTGACATTCTAAACACTAAAAAGAAAACATCATGAAGAAATATAAGATTTTATTGGCTGCAGCGGCTCTTCTGGGGTTAAGTAGCTGTATTGAAGAAACATTACCGACGCAATATGTGCTGAATGACCAGATACAGGCGTCGGAATCGGCTTTGCAGGGGATGGTCAACTCCATCTATACCTCGATGGGAGGATATATAAATGAAGACGGCGGTATAGAAATGATCTCCTACGCCAGTATGCGTGCCATGCTGGAGCATAGTACGGGCCAGTTTGTTTGTTCCGGCGGTAATGGTTATAACACGATGGGCGCCTATTGTTATGGGGCGATAAGTGCTACCGGATCTAACCGCGGACTGTACCCTTCTTACCTGTATTATTCTTACATAAAGAATGTAAACGACATCATCGGCATGATCGATGTGAACGATATGGATGATACGAAGAAGTCTTATCTGGGAATCAGTTATGCCTACCGTGCCCTTTATTATCTCGACCTGGTACAGATCATGGAATATAAGAAACCCACGGATAGCCGCTACAACTATGTGGCGCCTGAAAACGACCTGACCAACCTGGGTGTGCCTATCGTAACGGAAAAGACCACATCGGAAGAGGCTTCCAACAACCCACGTGCGACGGTGGATGCAGCCTATGATTTGATATTGAGTGACTTGCAGCAGGCTGAAACCTATCTCGAAGGATATACCCGCACCGATAAAACCCAGCCTAACCTGGCGGCTGTCTATGGTTTGTATGCCCGTACATATGCTAACCTGGCTTCCCGTGTGAAAACATCAGCTTCCTATAAGGATGAAGCCTCTTACTGGCAGAAATCCGGCGAATATGCGGACAGGGCTATTTCTGTAGCCGGTTGTACTCCGTTGACGGAAAGTGAATGGACGGATCCGGTGAACGGCTTCAACAACCGTAACTCGCAGAACTCATGGATGTGGGCAACTTCCATTTCGGAAGGTAACACCACTGCTGCTACCGGCAATAATCAGTCATTCTCTTTCGCCATGATCTTCGGGACAGAGACGACCTTCAGTGTGTATGGCTGGCGTGTCGGCCGTTCGCTCGACCGTAAATGGTACGAACGTCTTTCGGACAACGACTTCCGCAAGAAATCGTGGCTGGCTCCTAACTTCTTCTACGAGTCGAAGAACCAGAAAGAAGGTGAACCTTATCTGGTGGAAAGAAGTGCAGACGGCAAGTTCGTCAACAATAAATGGTCGGTCAACGACATAAGCACAAGTACGACCCAGAGTGACTGGAATGACGACTATTCCGGATTCGGACCTGATAAGTATCAATATAAGTATAACAGTTCTGCGTCGTGGATTCGTTCACGAATCAATTCATCCAACGGTTACCAGTCATGGCCATGGTTGTACGTCAATATGAAGTTCCGTCCGCACAACGGTGATTACCGGACACACTCGATCGGTGGTGCCGTCGATTGCCCGATCATGCGTATTGAAGAAATGTATTTCCTGAAAGCCGAAGCGGCACTTCATACATCGGGTGTACCGGCAGCAGCGGCCATTTTGGAGGATATCGTGAAGACCCGTAATCCGTCTTATACCTGTACGGCAACGACTGCCGATGCGCTTCTGGATGAGTATGTTTTCCAGAAAGGTGTCGAGTTCTGGGGTGAAGGCGTCAACTACTTTGACGCTAAGCGTCTGGAAGTGGGTATCCACCGTGCTTATAAAGGAACGAACTGCGAACGTTACCAGCATTGTCTCGACATGGACGGTGTATTTGTCGGTTGGACTCCGGGTTGGAATCAGGCAGAGCTGAATGCCAATCCTGCCATTTTCCATTACAATAATCCGTATACGAATCCGACGACTTATTACGTATATAAGTCAAACGATGATTTCAGACCGTATTATGGAACTGAGATAACCGAATAAGAAAAATGAATCTTGAATAAGAAAGGTATGCCGGTGCGCGGCATGCCTTTTTTTGTTTTCACGTTTCAGCCTTCAGGTCTTTTGAGACCAATAGAATCAACGCTTCCGGCTGAAGGGTGTGGCTTTTTGATTTGAAAACACACCCTTCAGCCGGAACTTTTGTTTTTCAATAGTCGAATAGGACTGAAGGCTGAAACGTCATGTTTGAAAACTTATATGAGGGGGGACCGGCACTATAGTCTCGCTATAACTGACACTGCTGTCATACAACCTTCAGCGCTACTGTGTTATTGTTGTAGCATAATAGTGTTAATAAACCGCTGTCCTTTTTAAGAAAAGACTTAAGCTTTTTCGTAAAAAGCTAGGCATCTGATTGTAAACGGGTCGGTGTCCTATAACAAACGGGTCGGCAGCCATTTTAAATGAGTGCCGACCCGTTTGAAAGTGATCAGGGAGTTATCTCCGGTTTTGTACTGAATTATCCTTGTTCTTTTGTCCGGAAAGCCAACGCATACATACGCATCTGTTTGACCATAGCCACCAAACCGTTTGAGCGAGTAGGGGAAAGATGTTCTTTCAAACCGATCTTCTCTATGAAATAGAGGTCGGTGTCCAGTATCTCCTGCGGTGTATGGTCCGACATGATATTGATCAGCAGCGAAACGATACCTTTCACGATCACTGCATCACTTTCACCTTTGAATATAATTTTACCGTCTTTATAGTCCGCCTGCAGCCATACACGGCTCTGGCAACCTTCGATCAGGTTACTTTCTGTTTTATACTTTTCTTCCAGCGGGGGAAGGGAGTTGCCTAAGTCGATCAGCAACGCATACTTGTCCATCCAGTCGTCGAAGGCTGAGAACTCTTCAATAACATTGTCCTGAAGTTCGTTGATAGTCATCGTTCGTATTATTTCTTTTGTCGGTTATATATTACTTCCAGAACCGTTTGCCCTACAGCTTTGAGGGTTTCGCGGTCGATATTGTCCATATTGTCTTTCTGTGTGTGCCAGTACCATCCGAAGCCATCCTCGCTGTAATTGATAATGTCGAGGCATGGAATATTACGCCCTTCGATTACAAATTCGTGGTCATCGGTGACACCTCCGCCGTTCGCATTGATGAAATACTTTCCGTATCCAAGGTTACGCGCAGTATTCCATACTTCATCGACATAGCGTGCTGCATAACGCATGGAGGTCATTTCTTTATAGAATACGGCATTCTTCGATCCTACCATATCCAGCAGGATACCGAATTCTGCTTTGTAATTGGGTATGTGCGGGTTCTTTGCCCAGAACTGAGAACCCAGGCACCAGGTCGTACTGGTCGGTTCATTGTATTTGTTTCTGCTGAATTCGGGTACGCCGTAATCTTCCGCATCAAAGAAAATGATATCGACACCGATACCGGGATTGGTTATACTGAGCTGGCGGGCGATTTCCAATAAAACACCGACACCACTGCCTCCGTCGTCGGCACCGTCTATCGGCTTATGATGGTTGGCGGGATCGGGATCTTCATCTGAATAAGGACGGGAATCCCAATGGGCGAACAACAGGATGCGCTTGTCGCTATCCGGGTTATAGGAGCCGATAATATTTTTAGCTTCCAGTCCCGTATTGTCATAAGCAGTGAGGGTTGCTTCCTGCTCATATACCTTTGCTCCGAAACGTCTCAGTTCGGAAGCCAGGTAATTGCCACAATCTTTATGGGCCTGGGTGTTAGGTACACGCGGACCGAATTTAACCTGGTTCTCTACGTATGTGTAGGCACTGTCGGCATCGAATGCCGGCGTATTTGTTTGAGGTACTGCCTGGCTCACCGTTGTATTCTCTTTTTGTTGGTTTTTGGCCTGACTGCATGCTGCTAATGAACATGCCAGCAGGGCGATATACAGAATGTGCATCATATCTGTTTTTGTTTTTTGTTTATCCATTATAGGCTGACTGCACACGTGACATGACACGCAGCAGATTGCCTCCCCATATCTTTGCTATATCATTTTCACTGTATCCGTCTTTCAGAAGGCGTACGGTGATGTTAATCAGATCATTACTAGCCCGGCATCCGATCAGTTCGCCGTCGCCGTCGAAATCGGAACCGATGCCTACATGATCGATGCCAATCAGGTCCACGATGTGATTGATGTGGCGTACGGCATCGGTGAGCGATGCTTTTTCAGCATCTTCATTGATAAATCCCTTATAAAGGCAGACCTGTACGACACCCTGTTTGGCGGCCAATGCTTTCAACTGGTCGTCGGTCAGGTTACGCGGATGGTCGCATAAAGCACGTGCCGAAGAATGCGAAGCAATGATCGGCTGTGTGCTTATTTCCAGTGCGTCATAGAATGTGCTTTCTGCAGCATGCGATACGTCTACCAGAATACCCAGCCGGTTCATTTCGGCAATCACTTCTTTTCCGAACGGGCTAAGGCCGCCCCATTCGGCTTCTCCGCGTGCAGAGTCGCAGATATTGTTGCTACCATTGTGGCAGAGCGTGATATAGCTGACACCCAGTTCTTTGAAACGGGCTATATTCCTGATATCTTTACCGATGGCATAACCGTTTTCCACACCCAGCATGATTGCTTTCTTGCCGGCAGCTTTCGTTACCCATACTTCCTGAGGGGTATGGGCGATGTTCATTCTGCCGCGGTTTATTTCCATCTGGCGATGTATCTCGTTCAATCGGTTCATGGCAAACGCCGTTGCCTGTTGCAATGATGCGTCATCCCGTTTCCCCTGAGGAATATAAGCAACCATGATGGCTGCATCTACCATGCCTTCCTCCATAAGCGGAAGATTCACTTTACCGCCCTCTTTCTGGCCGATATTGAACTGGCCGGGGAAGATCATCGGTGTGTCGGTGTGGGAATCGAGTATAACATTCCGGCTGTGGATACGTTTGGCTTCTTTGAACAGACGTGCCGCTTCTACATGATGCCTGAATAATTCGAGCATCAACTTGTCGCCATTGGAAGCCATTGCTTCGGGATGCCATTGAATACTGAATATCTCTTTTTCGGGATGCTCCATCGCCTCGTTGATACCATCGGGAGCAACGGCTGTTTCCTTGAATTCGGGAGCAATCTCTTTGACTGCCTGGTGGTGTACCGAGTTGACCAGTACATCCGGTTCCTTTTTCAGTATTTCAAAAAGACGGGAAGAGGTATCGGAGATACGGACGGAATGTGAAGCCTGTTCACGGGGCATTGCCTGACTGTGTTTGAATACGCCGCCTGTGTGTTGCGAATAAATATCCTGATAGACGGAGCCGCCGAATGCCACATTGATAAGCTGGTGCCCGCGACAGATACCCATGACAGGCAACTGGCGATTGGTAGCCAACCGGAGCAGGATCAGGTCGAACTCATCGCGGAAGGTATCCACATCCTGTAACTGCGGTATCGGTTCTTCTCCGATATAGAGCGGATTGATATCTCCACCGCCACTCATCAGTAATCCGTCCAGGCTGGAAACAATCGCTGTGAGAGCTTCCAGGTCGGTTATAACCGGGATCAGCACCGGAGCACCCCCAGCCATCAGAACAGACTGTACATAAGTCTCGGCTATACAGGAAAGTCCGTCTTTCCGGTTTGAAGATATTCCTATGCGGGGGGGCTGAAGTTTTTCTTTTTTCGGATTGAAATTGTCAACTTCCCTGAATAAGGCTTCTAAACTCGGACGGCGGACTTGATTATTCATAACAAAACTATTTTAGTTGATAGTTGACAAGTGACAGTTGACAGTTCTTTTTCTTTGTTATCTGTCCACTGTCATCTGTCACCTGTCCACTTATTAAGCGTCAATATTTGCGTATGTAGCATTTTCTTCGATGAACTCGCGGCGCGGACCTACGTCTTCACCCATCAACATGGAGAAGATCTGGTCAGCTTCTGCTGCGCTGTCGATCGTGATCTGCTTTAATGTACGGTTATCAGGATTCATGGTCGTATCCCACAGCTGGTGGTCGTTCATTTCTCCCAAACCTTTGTATCGTTGCGTGTGAATCTGGTTTTCATTACCTCCACCGAATCTGTCGATGAATGCCTGACGTTGTTGTTCTGTCCAGCAATATTCTTCCACTTTACCTTTCTTACAGAGGTAGAGAGGAGGGGTTGCCAGATAAACATATCCGTTTTCGATCAGTGCACGCATTCTGCGGAAGAAGAAAGTAAGAATCAAAGTGGCAATGTGGCTTCCGTCCACGTCGGCATCGGTCATGATGATCACCTTATGGTAGCGGAGCTTGCTCAGGTTCAATTCCTTCGGATCTTCTTCTGTACCGATAGTAACACCCATAGCACGGAAGATGTTCTGGATTTCTTCACTTTCGAATACTTTATGGTCCATTGCTTTCTCAACGTTCAGGATCTTACCGCGGAGCGGCAGGATTGCCTGGAACACACGGTCGCGGCCCTGTTTAGCCGTACCGCCTGCAGAGTCCCCTTCGACCAGGAACAACTCGCAGATAGAAGCATCTTTCGATGAACAGTCGGCCAGCTTGCCGGGAAGTCCTCCACCGGTCATCGGCGATTTACGCTGAACCAGTTCGCGTGCTTTGCGGGCAGCCTGACGTGCCTGGGCAGCCAGGATAACTTTTTCAACGATAATCTTCGCCTCTTTCGGATGCTCTTCCAGATAATAGGAGAGGGCTTCACCGATTGCCTGGTCTACAGCACCCGTCACTTCGCTGTTACCCAGCTTCGTCTTGGTCTGTCCTTCAAACTGCGGCTCGGCAACCTTGATAGAGATAACGGCTGTCAGACCTTCACGGAAGTCATCGCCCTGGATCTCTACTTTGGCCTTTTCCAGTAGTTTGGAATCTTCTGCATATTTTTTCAGTGTACGTGTCAGACCACGGCGGAAACCAGCCAGGTGCGTACCACCTTCAATTGTGTTGATGTCATTTACATACGAGAACACGCTTTCGTTGAAAGATGTGTTGTATGTCATAGCAACTTCTACAGGAATACCCTGTTTTTCCGTTACGATATGGATCACATCGGGGATTAGGGATTCTTTGGAACGGTCTACGTAACGAACGAACTCCTTCAGACCTTCTTCCGAATGGAATAGATCCGATTTGTAAGTTCCGTCTTCTTTCTGAACGCGTTTGTCTGTTAATGTCAGATTGATACCTGCATTCAGAAATGCCAGTTCACGTAAACGTGTTGCCAGTATTTCGTATTTATATTCCGTTACAGTAAAAATGGTTGCATCCGGCTTGAAAGAGATGGTTGTTCCGGTAGTAGTGGCCTCGCCGATCACTTCCACGCCATGGAGCGGTTTACCACAGGAATAATCCTGCATGTACAGTTTCCCGCCTTTGCGAACTTCAGCTTTCAGGTAAGTGGAAAGGGCGTTCACACAAGATACGCCGACTCCGTGTAATCCTCCGGATACTTTGTAGGTCCCTTTGTCGAATTTTCCTCCGGCATGTAAGATTGTTAAAACTACTTCCAGAGCTGATTTACCTTCTTTCTCATGAAAATCTACAGGGATACCACGACCATCGTCCGATACTGTGATCGAATTGTCTTCGTTAATTACCACATCGATCTGGGAACAAAATCCGGCTAACGCTTCATCGATCGAGTTGTCAACAACTTCGTATACGAGATGATGGAGACCTTTTTCACTGGTGTCGCCAATGTACATGGACGGCCTTTTACGTACTGCTTCTAACCCTTCAAGTACCTGAATACTGTCCGCAGAGTATTCTCCGGAAGTATTCTTCATTTCTTCACTCATGAGTTTCTATCCTTTAAAATCACTAAATTTCTATATATCTAAAAATGCTAACAAATGTAGTGAAAATAATCGACTTAGAAGGTAAAAGTGATGTGAAAATAGCAAAAAATACGGCTGGTGGGAGTATAAACGAAAAGAGGTCGGATTATCACTAATCCGACCTCTTGTAAAGTAGCCCATAGGGGAATCGAACCCCTCTTTCAAGAATGAAAATCTTGCGTCCTAACCGATAGACGAATGGGCCATCTGGGTTAAAAAAGCCGGGCTGTTGAGTCCGGCTTATACTATATATAGTATAACCTATTCCTTAAGCAAGTTTGTTGACGTGCTTTGTCAGTTTGGATTTCAGGTTGCCAGCTTTATTCTTATGAATAACGTTTTTCTTAGCAAGCTTATCCAGCATAGAGCACACCTTAGGTAACAGAACCTGAGCTTCATTCTTGTCTTCAGTTGCACGCAGTACACGCATTGCATTTCTTGCAGTTTTTGCATGATATCTGTTGCGCAGACGTTTTGTGTTTGTCTGTCTGATTCTTTTGATTGATGACTTGTGATTTGCCATTTCTTAGCTATTCTTTATTGAATTTTTAATCTTGTTTATTGTAGCCCATAGGGGAATCGAACCCCTCTTTCAAGAATGAAAATCTTGCGTCCTAACCGATAGACGAATGGGCCATCATGTCAAAGTTCTCACTTTCAGCGCTCTGGGATTGTTGATTTCCCGATTGCGAGTGCAAAGATAGATGTTCTCTCTGAACTACCAAAACATTTCATGGGAAAATTTAATAGTATTTCTTGTTTTAACTTCTATTTAGAACTTATATCCTGCAAATGTATTTCTAAAGCCTTGACGGAAATGTTTATTTCCCAGATACATACGCATAGCGAAGCTGCCAGGAGCAACAGGGCGATACCGAATATCCAGGCGGCGATGATTTGCCATGAAATATAAATGAAGAACATGGAAATCACGCAAAGCAACAGGCTGAGTATACCGAGTATCTGCATCGAGCGGGTCAGGTAAAGCCGTTTGCGGAGGTTGGCGATCTGGGCAATATCTTTCGGATCGTGTGTCTGCTGGTGCTTTTCCTTTAACGCGCGGACTACGCTGGCGTATGAAAGAAAACGGTTGGTGTAGGCCAATAGTATCAATGATATGGCTGAAAACAAAAGCGACGGGGTAGTAAGATCTAACATAACTCAAATGTATTTATACTATTATAACCTGCAAATATCGTAAATAGTTTGTTGTTTTGTATCTTTGTCTGCCATAAAGCGGTGAAGATATGTTATGTAAAACACGCGGGATCGTCCTGCATGCTATTCCATATAACGATAAGTACTCTATTATATATATGTATACGGAGGCGTTCGGACGCGCTTCTTACCTGGTTGCACGCAGCCGGGGAAAGAAGTCGACCGTATCCAGGGCCTTGTTCATGCCTCTGTCGGTGTTGGAAATGGAAGTGGAGCATCTGAATAAGCGCGACCTGCACCGGATACGTGAAACGAAACTGTGTTATCCGCTCACCGAAGTGTTCTGCAATCCGGTGAAGAATGTACTGGCACTGTTTCTGGCGGAGGTGTTGTTGCGAGTGGTGAAGGATACTGAACCGGACCAGCGGCTTTTCGATTATCTGTATGAATCGATCCATTTGCTGGAATATGCCGACAAAGGGGTGGCAAATTTTCATCTGGTGTTCCTGCTGCGCCTGCTTCATTACCTGGGTATCTATCCGAATGCCGATTCTTATTCGGCCGGTTGCTATTTTGATATGCAGAACGGGGTCTTTGTGGACCGTGTCCCTATGCACCGACATTACCTGACCCGTGAAGAGAGCCTCTTTTTTGCCCGCTTACTGAAAATTAGCTTTGAAAATATGTCATTATATTCATTTTCCCGGCAGGACAGGGTAGGGGTTATCAATCGTATTGTTGAATATTATCGGTTGCATTTGCCGGAATTTCCCGAAATAAAATCACTTTCGGTGATGCAAAGTCTTTTTGATTGATCAGATTACCGGCTGAATACTTGCCAGTTTGCGGAAAAGATTATACTTTTGCCGCACCTTATACAAAAGTTGGTCTTGTAGTTCAATGGATAGAATAGAAGTTTCCTAAACTTTAGATCCGGGTTCGATTCCCGGCGAGACTACCAGGTTAAAGTGTTGAAGGACTGTATCTAAGCATCTGCTTCAGATACGGTCCTTCTTGTTAACCGGAAATACTCCTTTTATAATATTCCATTTCTTATTGTAGATTCAGACGTTGTCCGGATAGTAGCTCCCTGACGGTGAATGTACCTGTATAGGAACTTGTTGTCAGTGAAACTGTGTCGGATAATTTGCATCCGGATTTGACGGAAATATTGTAATTGCTGGCATTATTGGCCCTGAATGAATCGAGTATACTTCTGTCGGACGATGAGACCGTATAGTTCGGTATTGTATATGTCCTTCCGTTTATAATAACGCGTATCTCTCCCGATGTTGAAGTGTTTTTATTCACCAGATTTTCGACATTTATTGTCGCATTACTGAATCCCGGTGCACTGACCGTTACCTGCTCGCCGCTATCATCCTGCGTAGAAGTGAACGCTACGGTTTGTTCTCCGGTAGGAGCCTGGTTATAGGTGTAACTGTAACCGCCACTCACGGCTGTCCATCCGGCTTGCGACGTCGTTAGTTTTGTTGTGGCGACGAAGACGGTAAGCGGATATTCCGGTGGATAATCAGCATATCCGGGAATGGTAAACCTGAGTGTAGCAGTATTTCCTTTACCGTAAACGATCATGTTATTGTTATTGACAGATACATTTTCAAACTGGCGTGATACCAGATTGATCTCTGCCGTCTTAAAATAGTCGTTCTCTATGGTGACAGTCTCATTGCTGTTATCCAGGCTTGTTTTGAAATTAAGTGTTTTGGTACCCGGACTTTCTGCCCAGTATACATATTTATATACTCCGTTGGTGAAGTTGATCTGTAGATCTTTATTCGGATCGGTCGGATATAAATATTGAGTTGTGATCTCACACTTCAGCGGATAGAGGTAATTAGGTATTCCATCCGGTATCCGGAAAGATAATGTGATATCCTGGTCCTTGCCTGTGTATAACTCCGGAGTGAAAGCTGCCGGGCTGAAACTGTACAACGTGCTCGATGTGACTGTGATCGTACGGGAGAGCTTGCCTGCTTTCACCGAGATTGTAGCTTCATTCTGTCCGGCATATACCCGGGCAATACGTGCTGTTATATTTCCATTCCCGTCGTACGACAGGCCGCTGATGATGTTGCCTCTGTCTTCCTGGATAGATACGCTGATCTCTTTGTCGTTCGGAACTTCATTTTCCGTATAATGGGCGGTCACGTTCAAGGTTCCTCCCTGCGTGTACAGGAAGTTCAGGTTGCTGACGGTAAGCCGGTTGTTATCGCTGTCGGAGATGGAGGGTGAATCTTTGAATATATCGGCATAGATATTGTTGGATACCTCTGCCTTCTTGGCATCCTCAAAAGAATTACTACCCTTTGCTTCTTCGCTGAAAGATTTGATGATCACTTTGTACTGAAAGTTCCTGACGATTGTATAAGGTCTTTTATTGTTGTCAAGGAATTGTATCTTATAATATAATTCCGAGCCGTCTTTCAGGCGTCCCTTGATAATAAGGAAAGATTGATTTTCGTAATAGTTCGGATTTTCGAACATATACTTATCTTCCAGATTACAATCGGTATCGCTTTGGTCTGTTCTTGACAGGGTTCCCAGAGGTAAAGTAGTGATATCATCCTGGATAGCGAACGGGTTCGGTTCCATATTCGGAATGAAAGGAGCTACTGTTCCTGTTGAAACTATATTCGCCAGGGCGTAGCCGGTGACAGTGAAATTGTCAGTTTCATTCTGAACCGTCACCTTTGCCTGGTTACGGAACAGGGTTACGCTCAAAGGCGAGGCCAGGGAAGAAACTTCACTTCTTCCCCAGAAAACCATCTTGCTGCCGTATAAAGCAGGCATAAGTTCTTTTTCATCTTTTTCGGCGAAAGCCTTGTCGTCGAATGAAGACCAGTTGTCGTAATTGGCAACTACATGGACGATCCTGGTTTCTTCGGATACTTCCGCTTTGAAAGAGCCGTTGCCGACACCATTCGTCTCCTGGCTGTCGAGGTCGGTCGCATGGACACGTCCGATGAAGAGTCCGTTCATGTCGAAGGTCAGCAACCATACGTCCGAAAGATTATTTTCGAAAGAGGCAGCACGTGTGGCAATCCTGTATTCCGGGATATTCACGGAAATCTTCAAGGTCGCTTTACCGGGAACACCGGGCTTCTCCACTTCATATTCGTCCTGGCAGGCGAATAAGGCGAACGAAGCAATTAAATATATGATAACATTTTTCATAACTTTCATCTTTTACTATTTAACATCTCTCACGCAACGTACGGAGGAACGTAGCGGATTGAAACCGTTACCGCCTCCGACCCTGGGGTCCATAAATTGTACGGTACTACTGGCTCTGGCACTCCAGTACCAGCTTCCTTCCAGAATCTTTTTTACTTCGGCAGCCTTGATGTTCTGGAGTACGTCGATCAGATATACTTCTGCCAGTGTAGGCATACGCCAGTCCGAATAAGTCTCACCGGTCGTTTCATCTCTTTCAACATAGGTAGAGCATTTATTTCTGGAATTCAGATAACTGTCCGATGTCGTTACTCCGAACTGTGAAGCCAGCATCACGCGGGGAGAGATACGCCGGTTATTTTCCTCCGTATCGATCGTCTCGTTGTTTGCATCTCTCAGCGGGTAACCCAGAACTGCATTATTCCTGATGTATTCGGCATACGATCGTCCCAGTGCAGGATTGGCGGCATAATGTGTATATCCGCTACCGAAATCTTCATCGAATTCATCCGGATCGGGCAACGAGGAGAAGTCGGCAACAAAAGAACCGATCACGTACATCTTTTTATTATTCTGTCCCTGGCTACCGCCTGGTGTTTCCGCTGAGATATCGGAACTAAGGTATAAGGCTGGATACTGTGTAACCGTGACCTTCTGTGTAAAACCGATCCCGTTCTTTACTGTGAATTCGATCTCTTTCGCAACAAAGTTTCCGGGAAGCGTACTGTTTATTACAATGTCTCCTGACTTAACTCCTTGCGAACAGGTTATATCGACTCCGTTAGCCCCGTTTGTGACAGTTGTTCCGTTGACGGTGATATCCGTTATTTCGACGTCCGGGGTGGATGATTGGAATGTCGTTGTATAACTCGTACGGTTCGGTAACGTGATCGTTGTCTGTTCCACGTAGAGAAAGTTGAATCCTTCTACCGAAACCAATACCTCTTTCGTTGTCCAGTCTTTGATCGTATAGTTGGCACTGATCTCTTTGGCAGATTCCGGTGTTTCAGACCCTGGTTTGTCTACCAGGATCGTGATATCGTATAAATGGTTACGTTCCAGTTTATAGATAGCATCCCGTTCGGCTTCCTGCTCTTCGGACGGATTAGCCGTATCATCGGACGGCAACCGGAAATTGACAGGCACCTTATAATAATTCTGCGTATATTCTTTTCCGTCCGGGCCGGTTATCGGAATATTCATGATCAGATATGTTTCGTTCTGTTGATTCTGGCTCCAATCGTTCGGATATGAATAGACGACCGTCTTATCCGAACCTGCACCGGAGGCGATATCCGTAAAACCAGCCATGCTCTGTAGCTGCGGGGTAGCCGGTGTTGCTGTTTCGAGTACGGATGCATTGGTTGCATACCGGTACAGCTTTTTGCTGATATTTTCGCTTTTCAAAGCTGAAAAACTATTTGTATAAGCTGTCGATACCCTTATTTTCGCGGCTGCCCTTTTCAATGGTACAGTAATTTCTTTGTTCATTATCACACCATCGTTCAGGATCTGGGCAGACGTACCGTCCATCAAAAAGCTATCCTGTGTTTTATCGGGGTCCAGGGATGAAACGGCTTGTGCTTTCAGTTCGGAAAGAGTAAGGCCATTTGCCGGAACGGTTTGTGAATAGTTTGCTACAACATATGTATTGTATGTCTTATCACGGTTGAACTGTTCTTGCATAGCGTTCAGAGTTACTGTGTATTCTCCGCTTACCGCCTTTCCTGAGGCTAAGTTTATATGTTGATAGAAAAAGCAGGCATCTTCTCCTTCCTCGTAAATGAACACATCCAGTGTCTTCACCAGGTTTTCATTCAGGTTGTCTTCACCGGTTTCCGTATCTGCTTTTGTGATGCCGGGTTGTGCCAATGATAACCGGATCGCTATTTTACCGGAATCGGCAAAAGGCTTATTCTCCAGCTCTTCCTGGCTACAGGAAGAAAGCAATAAAGTAAGCACCGATAAGCATAATATGATATAATTATTATTTCGTTTCATAACCCTTTTCTCCTTTTATTTATATTCTGTTTGTGTGATCAGAATATCTGTGTCATTGTCACCCGGGAATTTTCGTGATCCGTTACTTTGGAGCGGATTGATCTTGAGTTTTTCGCCTTCGACGGTGATATACAACCGTACTTCGCGTTGAGAACCTCCCCACGGCTTCGTTGCCCCGACTTTTATTTCGTAGGTATTATCTCCTGCGATCCCTTTTGAAATAGCCAGTTTCCCGGTAGTCGATCCTTCTTTCCCGAAAGTAAATTCGAGGCCGTTCGTTAATGTCGCTGTCCAGATAGCTCCTGCCGGACCTGTCAGGCGGAAGTTATAGCTGACATAGGACGTTTTATTTTGTGGCTCCCCATTCTGTACATAAGGATATTGTATGATCCCGTCAGTGGCACTCGTATTGTTTGCACTGAATTCATAATCTCCATCCTTTACAACGTGACCGATCTCTGAAACAGATTTGGTCCAGGGGAGAGTGATAGTTTTAAGCTCCAGTATATTGTCCGGATGATCGATGATTCCCATGACCGTATATACCGTATTCCGTTTCAGACTGTATTTATTATCCGTCTGCCCGTTGTCGGTTATGTAACCTTTGTATTTGTAAAGTTCTCCGTTTACTGTTACAGAAATACGCAAATAAGGTGTGATCAGCGAATCGGGCGCTCCCGGACCGGCTATGTTCTGATAACTGTAGAAAGAAGCCATCGCCTTATCCGGTGTGATAACGGAGAGGTCTTCAGGTACACGTCCCAGCGTATTATCAGAACTGATCGTCCGGCTTTCCAGTCTTTTTTCGACTGGCGAAACCATGACCTCGTTTTGATATTTGCCGAGCGTATTGGTAACCTGATTGACCAGTTCGATTGAGTTCACGACTACTTCACTGTCCGTATACTTACTGTTTTTGAACATATAAATGTCCAGTCGTGAAACCAGTCGTTCCATCGGTACGGTTACCTCTGTCAGAAAATCTTCTATGGGCGTCTCTTTCCTGCCGACCATCAGAATATTGGTATCGCTGAAACCGTTCCGGTTCGAAATGGTCAGATTTTCCAGTTCCTGTAAAGTCAGGTCACCTAATTCTTGTAAAGCGATTTCTCCTTTTGACGGAATTGAAAAGACCTTGTCCGGATCGTTATAATTCCCTATGGTATAGATAATCTTTGTCTGTGGTGAAACCTGGACCGACCGGATTAACTCATCCGTATATTGCGGAGTTATGACCGGAACCAGTTCGGTGTATTCACGACTGCCGTCGGCTTTGTTGAATACATAGAGAGCCAGGCTTGAAAACTTACCGTCGCCCCCTTTGCTCAGGTTGTCTGCTGTTGCGCGAGTGGAGATAGTCATGTTCAGTCGTGCATCCATTTTCGTCGCACTCTGATCTGTATCCTGGTCTTCGGTACAGGATGTAGCCAGCAGGGCGACAATGAAAACACCTATTGTCGCTATATATTTATTCTTGATTCTCATATCTTTATGGGGCTTATCCGAGGCCCGGTATTATCACCTCTTCATCCCAGGGTTTGACTGTGACCGAGGTTCCATTGAAACGGAAGCGGATCCCTACCGTCACTTCATTGATCCCGTTGACCGTGATCCGGTTATCTTGCATGAAATCCTTTAGCTTCAATGTATATATTGTTTTATTAGTCTCTTTTCTTATCAGATTGATATAGATACCATTTTCGTCGTTGAATCGCAAAACATTGAACTTTGTGTCGAAAGCGGGTAAATATTCCTCTTTACGGGCAACCGGCCTGTACGAAACATTCTCCGAAGAGAATGTTTTCGCAAAGTCGACTGTTGGACTCAGGTTACCGATCTCAATGTCGATCGGAGATGTGCCATCTGCCAGAGCGGCTTCTTCCAGTCCGGTTAGTTCAATGTACATTTTTATGTGTGAGCTACTAAAATAAACGGTATCTTCACTTGAGTTATCCTGAAATATTTCAATGTCCCTGCTTCCAATGTACAGGCTGTCATTAGTGGTGATCAATTCTTTTGTAAAATAGTGAGGGGCTGCAACCAAAGCAGTGTTTAAAGTTGAAGCCTGGTCGATCCGGGTGTCGTTCCGGGAATTTCCCCAGCAAATGATCCGGTATTTGCCTGCCGGGAGATTGAGGGGAGTTCCCTGAACGCGTCTTAAATCGCCCTGATCCAGTCCGATCGTTTGTACTAGTGCTCCGTTTTCGCCATATACATACAGATCCACTTTTTCTATTTTTTCAGGGAATATATCCTTTGTCCCATCTCCGAAGTATCTGAAGACCAGGTTGGTGTCGCAACTAGCCAAATCTTCTTTGATACAACCGGTCATCAGGACAACCCATAATATGATGCTGAAATATATAATTCGTTTCATTTGTTCTGTATGTTGAAATTATTTTGAAATTGGAAATTACTGATCCAGGTCGAATCCCGGAGTGATCGTTTCTTCTGCCCAAGGAGCAATCGTTACATGAACCAATACGTTAAACTGGATATTTTCCAGGTCATTATCGAGCATCGGTATCAGTTCGACCTCCATATTATAGATTGTACCCGGTTTGAAGTCGGCAGCCGTCATTTCAACATCCGGTGCTTTGAAATACTTCACGATGTTGGCGAAGCGTGCCTTGTTGGCCAGCGATGGGTTGAATGCTGTCGTATTGGTAGACTGCATACCTTCTACATTGATATTTGTCAGGTCGAGATGTATTGTCGGTACCACTGATCCCGGGAAGAAGTTGAATGCATAGCTCTTTCCTGTCGCAGGAACCATATTTATTGTTTGATAAGCTCCTCCTGAATAGTTGTTGTAGCTGGCATATGCTGCGGCATCGTTGGGAGTAGGCTGATTGAACAGCCATTTGCCTTCCACGATATTGTTCACGGCTGAAGCATTGCTGTACAGGTCTTCTACATTTGTCGAATCATGATAGGTGTTGAAGAATTTATTCAGGTAGATACCTTTCAGGTCCGCTGTAAAGTCTGTCCAGGTGACTTTGGCTTCTTCTGTTTTTCCTCCGACAAGACGTGTGAATGTAAATTCTTTCTTGTCAGTGAAATAGATCCTGTTAATCTGTATACGGGCAAGGATCGGTTTAATGGTCACATTGGCCGTATAAGTCTGTCCGGAAGTCGGGTCCGGTTCGACCGGTTCGGCGAAGATCGGTGTCAGGTCTTCATCGACGCCGGAATACAATACGCCTGATCCCTGTTGCTGGTCGAGTGTCGTTGTTACCTGGTTGTCTACCACCGCACTACCCGGGTTGCCATAGATGTATACTTTGGATACGGTTTGAGGTACATTGATGAATTTTAAACCAGATCCTTCTCCTGTGCCGGTCAGTTTGCTCCAATCGGAATCGGCTGCAACATCTTTATTTACTGTCTTTGATACAACGACACTGTTGCTGGCATCTGTCAGATTGATAAGTACGCTGTTGACATTTATAGTATCTTTAGTCAGGAAATTTCCGGCTTCTGAGGCTCTTGTTTGGATTCCCGGCATTCCTGCCAATGATACGGAAATGGATTTAGGACCACCCGCATCAGGAACTGGGGATTCATCGTCATTACTACATGCAAATAAAGTGGCTACAGCAAATAAAGCTGTAAATAAATTTCTGAAATTCATAACTCTCTGTTATTAATGATTAATACTCTGTGTGGAAGTCTTTCCCTCCTGTCTGTCATTAGTGGTTTCTTATGCGTTTATGAGGCATAAGAGTGGCTGTACATATAAAAATATATGTAAAATGTTTCTTAATTTATAATACTCTTTTTTGTTTATTTGAGAATATAGATGAGGCTCAGACCAGCTTTGGTGGGACCGAAATAATTCCTGTGGCCGTCTTTTATTTTACTACCACATTGGCCGCAGGGATATTTATCGTAATCCAGATAAGCATAACCAACTCCGATCGTCGCCTCTATGCTAAGGCGCTTATTGAGTATCCAATGATAACCATAGGAAACACCGGCTCCGTAGAGGTTGCCCTGATAACGGTGGTCTTTGAGTCCTAGCATCTTGATGCCGCCAACGTTGTACTCGGCATAATGTGCATGGAGTCCGAAGAAATGTCCGTTGAATCGTTCGCAGGTCCAGTAGCGTAGTTCGGGTTGAACCAGCCAGTGTTTGAGTTTCTTGCTGTCGGAAAATGTCCATGGATTATAATTCCCCGACAGGTCGAGTGTGAATTTATCGGATAGCCCTATTTCAAACCCCAGGTTCGGGGTTGTCGTTGCCCAATATAATGCATTTGTTTTGATTGCATAAGCCGGTAAATGGTTTCTATTATCTTTTACTTGTGCTGCTATGCCACTGACAAATGCATAAATAATGCATATTATCAATATTCCTCTTTTCATCGTACTTTTACTCACAAATTGTTAAACATCCAAGAAGAACCTCCCTTATTGTTTCAGACGCCTTACGCCCTGATTTTTACCCTATGAGATTCTTGCTCTCTTTATGAATGAAACAACTATAATTCAGATAAGTTTTAGAAAGTATGTAGAATAAGAAATTTTGGCATAATATTTACTTTTGATGATACTATTTAAGGTTAAAAGGGTTCGAAGACTACTTCTTCGCCATCCAGCAAACCGGATAATTCGTACGGACTTATAAATAACTGGTCGAAAAAAAGATAATCACCGTTCGGATATTCCATATAAATGGATCCGTAATAATCATCATCCCATTCCCAATAAAACGAGTTGCGAAGTTCTTCAAAGTCTCCCGGAAAATCGCTGAAAGAGCGTACGATCGTTTCTTTGCCGCTACCATCGGAATAGAAGATGAGGCGTTGCGTGCAGGGGTAACCGTTGGAGTCTATATATTCATCATACCATCCGGAACCATTACACAACAGATATTCAGGATTTTCATCAACAGGATCGAACGGTTTATCCTGGCAACTGTTGAATCCGCAAAGGATGGTAAGTAATAAAATAAGACTAAATATGCTTTTCTTTTTCATAACGATTCTCTTTTGTGAAGATACAAAGATAGTTTATGTTTTAATAAAATTAAAATGTAGGCAGATCAGTATAATATATGATAGGATAAATATGTCAAATTTAGAAAGATTTGAACCTACTTTTGGCTTGATCCAAAAGTAGGCAAAAGATCAAGGCTACACCTGCCTCGCTACTTCGCATCCTGCGTTCGCTGTCGCCTCCGAAACTCGCTTCGCTCAAACAGCGGATGCTCCGGGCGCTCTCTCCGGCTGCTGCGTTTAACGCTCGCCAGCTGAGGCCTTTCAAAGGAAGCGGAGCTTCCTCTTAGGATTGCCGATACCGTCTGTTAAAATCGAAAACACCTGTTGTGTTATAAAGGTGTCGGTATCGGCAATCTCCAAAGAACGCTTTGCGTTCTCTGACAGGCCTCAGCGGGTGAGCGTCCGCTCCGTCTTTCACCGTAGCAGCGAAGCCGGTGCAGCCTTGAACTTTTGGTTACTTTTCTTTCAAGAGAAAAGTAACATTCAATTCTGATAAGTTTTGAACCTTACAACCTTTATTCCGGCAACTCATTTTCCACCGGTTCGCTCCATTCCCCATTGTTTCCAATGATCAGATTGAAGGTGTTTTCCGAGTCATCGGGTTTGGGTGGTGTATATAGAATGCCGGTATAACGGATTACTTTATTAGCGATGGGTAGAATATCAGTCACTGTCCTACAACGCATAACCTGTCCGTCTATGTCGGTTGAGGTAAGTGTGGCAGATATTCTTTTGCTGCCGGATGCTACGAATGTGTAGAAGGAATGAGTCTTTCCGGTTTGTCCTTTATCTTCTGATTTAAATAAATAAGTGAAACTTTGTTCTTCGGAGGAAGCGAGTCCTTCTTTGGTCAGTATATTCAGCTTGGCCGGATAATTTTTTACCGAAATATCGAATTGTTTTATTACATCCGGTACAGGATCAATAGCCTTAAACTCTATCCTGCTTACAATCCGCTCCAGGTCGATATCCATATTCGTTTCTTCTGTCTTTTCTACATTGAAGACTTTTGTGCCATAGAAAGTATCGGATAGCTTGTCGAACGAAAACGTATTTTTCACAAATGAAGACTTCTCCGATTGATGAGCTAAAAAGTAGACCTGATAGTTACCGGCAGGCAATGTGTCATATACAATACTGAAATCATTATCGGTCTCTACATTATATATATGGTGTTTTACCGGTTCCTCCAGGTCGTTTTTATCATAAACCAGATATTCGATTGTCGAGCAGAAGTCCTTTAGTTCTTTATCCGGGTTTTCTTTATCCGGGACTATCGGTTCAGGGAACGCGTTGGACGGCATACTGCGGGTAGAAGGGAACGGAAGTACCTCTTTTTGAAGTTGAACACTGAATTGTACGGGAAATAAATTCTTTACAATTTCAACCTCGTCCGAAGCCGGATCATTACAACCTGCGAGCCAAAACAGGCAGGCAACTGCACATAATTCTTTCTTTTTCATAGCAAAGGAGTTATTAATGATAAAATCTACACAAAGGAAATACTAATTTCGGAATTTAAAAAATATTAAGGAGAGAACTTGCCGGTTATGAGCAGAACTTTTTCTAGATTTGTAGAAAACAGACTCAATGTAATAACCTTAAAATTAAAAAGAAAATGGCACGTCCAGTAACTTTATGTACCCTTCAATGGGGAGATTTACCCCTTGAAACAGTTTGCGAAAAAGCGAAAGCGTTCGGATATGACGGATTGGAACTGGGATTACCCAACCATCTGGATGTTCGTCGTACGGATCAGGCCTATTATGACGGCATAAAAGAACTGCTGGGTAAATATGACCTGAAACTTTATTGTATATCGATCCATCTGATCAGCCAGGCTGTCTGCGATAATATCGACCAGCGGCATAAAGCAGTTCTGCCCGATTGTATCTGGGGAGATGGAGAACCTGAAGGCGTACGCCAGCGTGCAGCCGAATATATGGTACAAACGGCTCATGCCGCTAAAGCATTAGGCATTGATGTGGTTGCCGGATTTACAGGTAGTCCTATCTGGCACTGGCTTTACTCTTTTCCTCCTGTTACGGATCAGATGATTGAAGATGGCTATGCCGATTTTGCCCGCCGTTTCATACCAATTATGGACGAGTATCAGAAGTTGGGTATCCGTTATGGTCTGGAAGTTCATCCGACGGAAATTGCTTTCGATACGTATTCTGCCCGTAAAGCGCTCGAAGCATTGAACAATCATCCGGCCTTCGGTTTCAATTACGACCCGAGCCATATGGGTTATCAGGGCGTCGATTATGTCGATTTTATTTATCACTTCTCCGACCGTATCTTCCATGTACATATGAAAGATGTTTATTGGAGTGATACCCCGAAGCAGATCGGTGTGTTCGGAGGTCATTCCACTTTTGGCGATTCCCGCCGTTATTGGAATTTCCGCAGTATGGGACGCGGTCGGATCGGTTTCGAAGAGATTATCCGTGCTCTGAACGATATCGGTTATCAGGGACCGCTGTCGGTTGAATGGGAAGACAGTGCGATGGACCGCGAACATGGTGCGCGTGAATCCTGCGCCTTTGTTAAACAAGTGGATTTCCAGCCTTCGGGACATGCCTTTGATGCATTCTTCGATAAGAAATAAAAAGGTAACTGACTATTAAACTATGCCGTAGCTGGAGTAGTGACACTACTATGGCAGACCATTGCCATTACGATGACAAGGTAATGCCAATAGCATGGCACAACTGTGCCACTAGGGTGGCACTACCTCTTGTCTGCGGTAAAGCTTTCGTTCGTTACAGGTCATTTATCACCTCATAACTTTTCTTTATAAGCTTCGGATGGATTTTCGCCATAAATAATTAACTTTGCGGTTGGTTGAAAAGTAAAAACTAAAGTATGAAGAAAATTAGAGCCGCCATCGTTGGATATGGCAACATTGGAAAGTATGTGTTAGAGGCCCTGGAAGCTGCTCCCGATTTTGAAGTAGCAGGTGTTGTACGTCGTAATCCGAATGACGTACCAGACGAACTGAAAGCTTATACTGTGACTGACAGTATCACTAAGTTAGATAAAGTAGACGTTGCCGTTTTGGCAACTCCTACCCGTAGCGTAGAATCATTCGCTAAAGAAATTCTTTCATTAGGCATCAATACGGTAGATAGCTTCGATATCCACGGAGGTATCGTAGACCTGCGCCGTTCGCTGGATGCTGTAGCCAAAGCACATAATACGGTTGCCGTTATTTCTGCCGGATGGGATCCGGGAAGCGACTCTGTTGTTCGCGCCTTACTGGAGGCAATGGTTCCGAAAGGAATTACTTATACAAACTTCGGACCGGGTATGAGTATGGGACATACGGTTGCTGTAAAAGCGATCGAAGGTGTGAAAGCCGCTTTGTCAATGACGATCCCGATGGGTACAGGTGTTCACCGCCGCATGGTATATATCGAAGTGAAAGACGGTTATGATTTCAAGCAGGTAGCTGCTGCTATCAAAGCCGATGATTATTTTGCACACGATGAAACGCATGTGATGCAGGTGGAATGCGTAGATAACCTGCTGGATATGGGACACGGTGTGAATCTGGTGCGCAAAGGTGTATCAGGCAAGACACAGAACCAGTTGGTTGAATTTGACATGAAGATCAACAATCCGGCTCTTACTGCACAAATCCTGGTTGCCGTTGCCCGCGCAAGCTTCAAACAAAAGCCGGGTGCTTACACTATGATCGAATTACCGGTGATCGATATGATCTGCGGTGAAAGAGAAGACTTGATCAGACGACTAGTTTAATATAAAAAATATGCTTGATTTTATTACCTGGACGGCTGACCCCGCCATCTTTTCCATTGGTTCACGCGAAATTCGCTGGTATGGACTTGCTTTTGCCATCGGCTTCTGGATTGGTTACACCATCGTGAGCCGGATGTGGAAAAATGAAAAACTTCCTCCTGCATGGATCGATTCCTTGCTTATTTATACTATGGTAGGAACTGTGGTCGGCGCCCGGCTAGGACACTGCCTGTTTTATGATCCCGGATATTATCTGGCTAATCCGATAGAGATATTCAAGGTTTGGGAAGGCGGACTGGCAAGTCATGGCGGTACGTTAGGTATTGTGATCGCCATTTATTTCTATTCCAAACGTGTCTCACATAAAAGTATGCTGTGGACATTCGACAAGCTGGTGGTTCCGACCGGGCTGGTTGCGGCTATGATCCGTCTGGGTAACCTCATGAATCATGAAATATACGGACATCCAACCGATATGCCGTGGGGATTCCGTTTTATCGAGAACTTACATGCTTGGAAAATGGGAGCGGAGCCGATCTTTACGGTACCCAGCCATCCGACACAGTTGTATGAGGCACTGTGTTATCTGGTCACTTTCGGGATATGTATGTGGCTTTATTTTAAAAAGCAAGCCTGGAAACGCGAAGGACTTATTTTCGGGGTCTTTATGATCATCGTATTCGGATCGCGTATCTTCATCGAATTTTTGAAGAACAATCAGGAAGCTTTTGAAGATAATATGATGCTGAATATGGGCCAGTGGCTCAGTATTCCGTTTGTTTTGGCCGGTTGCTGGTTCGTTTGGAGAGCACTGACGAGAAAGCCGAACAATTACGAAGAATTAAAAAGACGAAATTAAAGAGATGTATAAGTTAAAAGAAATAGCAGATAAGGTATATTACGTAGGAGTTAACGACCGTCAGAAGGCCCTCTTCGAAAATATGTGGCCGCTTCCGTATGGTGTTTCCTATAATTCATATTTGATTGTAGACGAAAAGACTGTATTGGTGGATACGGTGGATGTTTGCTACTCTGATATCTTTTTGAAAAAAATAGCAGATGCACTGGACGGACGGACGCTCGACTATCTGGTTGTGAACCATATGGAACCCGATCATGCCGGAAGTATCCGCCTGTTGCGCCAGCAATATCCCGACGTGCAGATCATTGGTAATAAGCAGACATTCGGTATGCTGGACGGCTATCACAATATAACGACCGGACTTTACGAAGTGAAAGAAGGGGATACGCTGAATATCGGCCGTCATCAGCTTTCTTTCTATATGGCTCCGATGGTGCACTGGCCGGAGGTGATGGTGACATACGATTCGACGGACAAGTTGCTGTTCTCAGCTGATGCTTTCGGTACATACGGTACATTGGACGGCGGAGTGATCGATGAGGAAATGAATGTGGATCATTACTGGGAAGAAATGATCCGTTATTATTCCAATATTGTCGGTAAATACGGTAATCCGGTACAGCGTGCTTTACAGAAGCTTTCTGTATTGGGTATCGAAACGATCTGTTCGACTCATGGTCCTGTATGGCGTAAATATGCTAAGAAAGCGGTTGAGATATACGATCGTCTGAGCCGTTATGAAGGAGAAGACGGTGTTGTCGTTATCTATGGAAGCATGTATGGTAATACGGAACAGATGGCGGAAGCGATCGCTTCATCGCTGTCGGCACATGGCGTGAAGAACATTGTGTTGCATAATGTCAGCAAGAGTCCTGCATCCTATATATTGAAAGATGTATTCAAATATAAAGGTATCATCATCGGCAGTCCGACTTACTCGAACAGTTTGTTCCCGGAAGTGGAAGCTATTCTGAGCAAGATCGAAATGCGTGAGGTGAAGAACCGTTTGTATGGTTACTTCGGTTCATTTACCTGGGCCGGTGCTGCGGTAAAACGCCTGACGGCTTTCGGAGAAAAGATGAAATGGGAAACTGTTGGTACTCCTGTTGAACAAAAACAGGGCTTGAAAGCCGATAAGTATGAAGAATGCTGGGCTTTGGGCGAAGCGATGGCGAAACAGCTGACGGCTGACAAGTGATAGTTGACAGTTAAAAAAGGATCTAAAAAAACTATTAATAACCTATCAGTTCCGGTGCGCGGAGGAGGGTGACTATATCTGTCACTTGTCAACTGTCAACTGTCAACTGAAAAAAACGCAAACGTTATGAGACTGATTATTGAACCTGATTACGAGCAACTCTCAAAATGGGCTGCTAATTATGTTGCTGCAAAGATTAAGAAAGCGAATCCGACAGCAGAAAAACCGTTTGTACTGGGATTGCCTACCGGATCATCTCCGCTGGGAATGTACAAGAACCTGATCGAGCTGAATAAACAAGGTGTTATTTCCTTCCAGAATATCATCACTTTCAATATGGATGAATATGTAGGTCTGCCGAAAGATCATCCTGAAAGTTATCATTCTTTCATGTGGAATAACTTCTTCAGCCATGTGGATATCAAACCGGAAAACGTAAATATTCTGAATGGTAACGCTCCTGATCTGGAAGCTGAATGTGCTGCTTATGAAGCAAAAATGAAGGCTGTGGGTGGTGTAGACCTGTTCCTGGGCGGTATCGGTCCTGACGGTCATATCGCATTCAACGAACCGGGTTCTTCTTTGTCTTCACGTACTCGTGTAAAATCATTGACTACAGACACGATCATTGCTAACTCACGTTTCTTCGATAACGACGTGAACAAGGTACCGAAAACTTCTGTAACGGTTGGCGTAGGTACCGTACTGGATGCTAAAGAAGTATTGATCATGGTAAACGGTCATAACAAGGCTCGTGCTTTGCAGCAGGCTGTTGAAGGTTCCATCAACCAGATGTGGACAATCACTGCTTTACAGATGCACCCGAAAGGTATCATCGTGGCTGATGAAGCTGCTTGTGCTGATATCAAAGTAGGTACATACAACTACTTCAAAGATATCGAAAAAGATAATCTTTGTCCTTGTAGCTTGCTGAAGTAAGACCGGATTCTTGCTTTACTATAATAACAAAAAACCGGAAGGTCTTCCCTTCCGGTTTTTTGTTATGTATGTGTTAATTCTCTTTCGACCGGCAATAGTTTTTCCGGAAAAACGTTTATACATTTGTTCCATTCAGGGAACCCGCTAGTATTTATTCATTTAACTCAGAATTGTCTTATGAAGAGATTGTTGTATTTAATCGTTTGTTTGTTAATCTCCGTCCCTTTTATTTATGCCCAGAATCCGGTTGTGATCGGGGTAACGACGGAAGGAAAAGAGTTGACGGCTCGTGGTTTTGAATTTAACGGAAGGGTGCGCGATTATAAGATGGATACTACCGGCACTATTTTTATGGTGAAAATAGGGTATCTGACTAAAAACGAACAATCCTATAAGAACAAAGGTGAATTGGTTGTCTTTGATTTTCAGAAAGGGAGAGAGTTGTGGAGACGAAAAGTGAATTACATGAACGATCAGTTTGCATTGCTTCCCGAAGGTATTTTATTCAATTCGAAAGGAATCAAAAGTTCCTTACTGGATTTGCAGACAGGGACACCGAAATGGAATAAAAAAATTCTTCCTTATATATTGGATCGGGAGGATAATAAATTATGGGCTTATAAAAATGGGGTTTCGAAAAAACTGGAATGTTATGATACGAATACCGGCGAACTTTTGTGGACCCGGGAGGTTCCGCACACCTATGGCTGGAATTATCACGGACTGGTTGATGATTCGACAAGGCTGATTGTTTCTGACGGGTTGCACCTGGTCAATGTGAATAATGGGACAGGTGAAAGTTATCCGATGAAAACCGGAACAACGAACTATACGGGAGCTGTAGCTCTGGGGGCTTTAGGCATACTGACCGGCGCTTTGACCGGCTATGCAGGGATTCCGACCGGAGGTAATACTGTAGTGGAACTGACTTCAAATGTGTTGAGAGATGATTCTCTGTTTTATTTTGCTAACAGGACGCAATTGCTCTGCCTGGATGACGGATTGAAAATGAAATGGGGGTATCCCTTTTCGGAAGATCTGACCTCCCACTCACGGCTGTTTGATTATGGCGACAGGTTGTATATGATTAATTATGGTTCCGGCTACCGTGCGAACTTGCGGGACTTATCCTCTGTTTATGAAAAAAAAATGATGGAGGTCAATATCGGAAGACCTTTCATTGCCTGTTTCGATAAGAATACCGGGAAAAATATATATTTGAATCAACTGACAAAGAAAAAAGACAGGATTGAAGATGCCTGCTTGAAAGAGGAACGTAATACATTGTATTTATTGTTTGATGATGGAATCTCTTTTTGTCAGTTAACCGACAGTTCGGAGATTGAAGTTGCTCCCTGGGATGAGAAGGCCAACGGGAAGTTACAGGGATTTATGGCCAATTCTTTTTATATCGAAAATGCAGATAGTGCTTCTTTTGACCGGATTACGCCATCCGACTCGACGTCTTGTTTCGTTTATAATAACCGGTATGAGATATTTGAAATCAATGAGCGGATGGAGGTTATTCGTACTTATCTGCCCGGAAACCTCTTTTTTTCTGATTTGGAGTGGGATGGTTATTCGATCATTAGTCGGGGAAAAACTCAATATCTAATTGATTTCAACAAAAAGAAAATGGCGGAATTACATATTCCGTTCGATTTGTTTGTGGTAAAGGATAAAGTGTTTACACTGGATGAAGAGAGAACGAAAGTGCTGGAAATAAGCCTGAAAGAGTTATTCCCGGAAAGAAATATAGATTATCCGGTGATATAATAAATAAAAATAGTAGTATTTTAATTTTAGTGTTTATCTTTGGTCTGTCTGGTTTATAGTAATCGACAGGCTGGAAGGTCTGAATCGTTTTTATTCATTGAGATAGTATTTTGTGTTTAATATCTAAAACAATTTAGTAGTATGAAAAAGATCGCTTTATTATTGTTGCTTTTCGTCGCATTTCAGGCAAGTGCACAAGAATTTCATTTTATTCCGAAGATCGGTTTGAACTTTGCCAATATGACAAACTCCGAAGGGGCGAGTATGAAAGCTGGTTTAAATATAGGGGTTGCTGGTGAAGTGATGATGACTAATAATTTTGCTATTGAACCAGGTATTTATTATTCAATGCAGGGATTCAAGGTGAGTGGTACTACAGCAAAATTGAAAAATGATTATCTTAATATTCCTATTCTGCTAAAGGGGTACGTATATGAGGGATTTAATTTGTTTGCCGGACCACAACTGGGCTTTAAAGTATCTTCTAAAGTAAAAGCATCTGATTCAGGTACATCTGTGTCGACAGATGTTTTGAGTGATTGGTTTAGAACTTTTGATTTTTCGTTAGTAGTCGGAGCTGGATATCAAACTTCAATGGGTTTACTGTTTTCTTTGAGTTATAATGTCGGGTTGACAAATACTTTGAATAAAGATAATATTGCTTCTACAATACCGGGAGTATCCTCTTCTGATATTGATGGAAAAAGTCGTAACGGTGTCCTTCAGTTCAATGTAGGTTGGCGTTTCTAAGAGATGTAATATCGGATTCTGCAAACTATATAACGAAATCTGAATATATCCGAATAGAAAAGAATGATATTTTTGTGGTATAAAATTCTATTACCATGAAAAAGATAATAATTAATTTCTTGTTTCTGTTCTTGTCCATACCTTTCGTTTGTGGGCAGGAACAGATCTTACCAGTCCCTTCCCATCGACCCAGTCCGGCACAGCAAAAACAGATTGCCCGTAAATATGGAATGTTCATCCATTTCGGACTGAATACATTCCAGGATCAGGAATGGACGGATGGTTCCAAGCCGGCTTCTTCTTATCGGCCAACGACTGTCGATACCGATCAATGGATCAGGGCGGCAAAGGAGGCCGGCATGAAATATGTCATTCTTACGGCAAAACACCATGAAGGATTCTGTCTGTGGGATAGTAAATATACGGAATATGATGTAGCGAGTTCGGGTAATACCACAAATGTAATTGAATCGATAGCAAAATCCTGTAAGAAATATGATATCGGTCTGGGACTGTACTATTCTTTATGGGACCGTAAGGTGAATGCAGATGTGAAAGATCCTGGTAAAGACGCCGCCTATAATGAATACATGCTTCGCCAATTAGATGAATTGATCGATATTGTGCAGCCGCATACCAATATTGTAGAGTTCTGGTTTGACGGAGGTTGGGAAAAAGAGAATTACCGTTGGCCGGTGAAAGAGATTTATCAGACGATAAAATCGAGACAGCCGGATTGCCAGATCGGTATAAACTGGACGATCGGCTTGCCGGATAATCCCGATGCTCATCCTGTATTGCCGGAAAACCAGCAGGAAGGTTATCCGATCCGTTACTTCCCGAGTGATTTCCGTCTGGGAGATCCCTATCTGCCTGCTGATAATGATCCGAAAGTCTTTACTCATGAAGGAAAAGAGTATTATATGCCGTGGGAATCGACCATTTGTATCAGCGAACGTTGGTTCTATAATACGACCGACAAAAAGTATAAACCTGTTGACGAGTTGGCAAAACTGTACCATCAGTGTACAAAGAATGATAATATCCTTATCCTGAATTGTCCACCTGATCGTAGCGGTAAAATACGGACAAAAGATATCCAGCTATTGAAAGAGTTGCAGGAAAAGATTCAATAAAACACTCTTATATATGGGTAGAGCTGTTAATGATTATACATATCTTTGTTATAAAAATCTAATATTTTGATCTGGGCATTGTAGGCCGTTTGTGCCGGACTATCGGGATTCAGTTCTATGGCTGTCAGGTAATTATTCAGTGCCTGCCGGATATCGCCCATTTTACGATATACATTTCCACGCAGGTAAAATGCTTCATCGTCTGAAGCATTTTTTTTTATGTATTCATCCAACAAACGCAAGGCTTCTTCTGTTTTATTATCGTTGATAAGTTGTCTGATTGTTTCCATATTGAAATAATGTGATATTTTGTGGACAAAGATAATTCTGAAGTGCTTACATACATAATAATCACGGTTTAAAAAACTGTTTTTTTGTTACTGATGTACGGTTACGTTAATTATTTATGTAAGTTTGCACTCGATTTCTAAAAAGTGAAAAGTGATTATGCAAAAGAATCTGGTAATAGTGGAGTCACCTGCCAAGGCAAAAACCATAGAAAAATTCCTCGGGAAAGATTTTAAGGTTATGTCGAGTTACGGTCATATCCGCGATTTGAAAACAAAAGAATTTAGTATCGATATCGAGCACAATTATGCTCCGCAGTACGTGATTCCGGCTGATAAGAAGAAGTTGGTTTCCGAATTGAAATCCGAAGCGAAGGCTGCCGAACAGGTATGGCTGGCATCCGATGAGGACCGCGAAGGAGAAGCTATATCCTGGCATCTGTACGAAGTTCTGGGATTAAAACCGGAAAATACTAAACGTATTGTTTTCCACGAAATTACCAAGAATGCCATTTTGCATGCTATCGAAACACCGCGTGATATCAATATCGACCTGGTGAATGCACAGCAGGCACGTCGTGTATTGGACCGTATCGTGGGTTTTGAACTTTCTCCTATTCTATGGAGGAAAGTGAAACCAGCACTGTCTGCCGGTCGTGTACAGTCGGTTGCTGTCCGCTTGATCGTAGAACGTGAACGTGAGATCAATGAGTTTGTCTCGGAAGCAGCCTATCGTATCATCGCTAATTTTACGCTTCCTGACGGGACAACGATCCTGAAAGCGGAGTTGAGCAAGCGCCTGAAAGATAAAAAAGAGGTAATGGAATTTTTGGAATCCTGCAAATCTGCCTCTTTTAGCATCGACGAGATCACAAAGAAACCAGTAAAGAAATCACCTGCACCTCCTTTCACTACTTCAACATTACAGCAGGAAGCTGCCCGTAAGTTGGGATACTCTGTGTCACAGACCATGATGATCGCACAACGTCTGTATGAATCCGGGTTGATCACTTATATGCGTACCGACTCGGTGAATTTAAGTGACCTGGCGTTAGGAACGTCCAAAGAGGCTATCCTGGAAACTTATGGAGAGAAATATTATAAATTCCGCCAGTATCATACGAAGAGCAAAGGGGCTCAGGAAGCGCACGAAGCTATCCGTCCTACCTATATAAGTAATACGGAGATCAGCGGATCGGCGCAGGAAAAGAAATTATATGAATTGATCCGCAAACGGACGATTGCGTCACAGATGGCGGATGCCGAACTGGAACGTACGACGATTTCCGTTTGTATCAATAATAAGAAAGAAAAGTTTGTAGCTGTAGGTGAGGTGATCACATTCGACGGTTTCCTTCAGGTATACCGTGAAAGCTACGATGATGAAAACGAAAAGGAACAGGAGAATGGTCTGTTGCCGCCGGTAGAATTGCATGAGGTATTGTCGTTGAACGATATCGTAGCAACGGAACGTTTTACTCAGCGTCCGCCGCGTTATACGGAAGCCAGTCTGGTGCGCCGTCTGGAAGAACTGGGTATCGGTCGTCCTTCTACGTATGCTCCTACCATTCAGACGATACAGAATCGCGAATATGTGATCAAAGGCGATAAAGATGGTGTGGAACGTGTTTATAGCGTGATCACCCTTGCAAAAGATAAGATCAAGGAAGTCGATAAGAAAGAAATTGTCGGTGCAGACCGTAACAAGCTGATGCCTACTGATATCGGTACGGTTGTGAACGATTTTCTGATGTCTTATTTCCCGGATGTACTGGATTATAACTTTACAGCCAGTGTGGAAAAGGAATTTGATGCTGTTGCTGAAGGAGATATGGTCTGGACAGAAGCGATCGATAAGTTTTATAAGTTATTCCATCCGATCGTAGAAGAAACAGCCGCCGTGAAAACAGAGCATAAGGTCGGTGAACGTCAGCTGGGCGTAGATCCTAAGAGCGGTAATCCGGTGTTTGTAAAAATCGGCCGGTATGGTCCGGTTGTACAGATTGGTCAGGCTCATCCGGATGACAAAGAGGCTCCTAAACCTCAGTTCGCAACATTAATGAAAGGCCAGTCTATCGAAACGATCACGCTGGAAGAAGCATTGAAATTGTTCGATTTGCCTCGCACGATCGGCGAATATGAAGGTAAAGATATGGTAGCCGCTATCGGTCGTTTCGGACCGTTTATTCGCCATGACGGGAAATTTGTTTCTATACCGAAGGATATGAATCCGCTTTCCATTACGGCCGAGGAAGCGATCGAGTTGATTGATGAAAAGCGTAAGAAGGATGAACAACGTTTTCTGAAGAAGTTTGAGGAAGATCCTGAACTGGAAATATTAAATGGCCGTTATGGTCCTTACATTACTTATAAGAAAGCCAATTACCGGATACCGAAGACGGTTACGAATCCGGAAAAACTGACTTATGAAGAATGTATGAAAATCGTTACCGAAGCTGCAGAAAAGCCTTCGACAACAAAGAAACGAACGACAAAGAAAAAGGCATAATCCGATAGATCATAAAAAACTCCTGTTGATTTCTCAGCAGGAGTTTTTTATATTATATATGTATTGATCAAATTACATTCTTTCCGGAACTTCGATCCCCAGCAACGACATACCAGATTTTACGATCTTGGCTACATTGGCTGACAATACAAGACGGAATTGTTTGATCTCCTGATTTTCTTCACGCAGGATAGAAAAATCATGATAGAACTGGTTGTATTCTTTTACCAGGTCGTAAATGTAGTTGGCGATATAAGCCGGGCTGTATTCTTTGCCTGCTTCTTTCACTGTCACTGCATAGTCGGCGATCATCTGGATCAGACCTTCCTCTTTCTCCGAAATAGGGGTGTTAACCGGTAATTGTTCGGGAAGAACAATTCCTTGTTCGGCAGCTTTGCGCAAAACGGAACGGATACGGGCATATGTGTACTGAATGAACGGACCGGTATTCCCGTTAAAGTCGATAGATTCTTTCGGGTTGAAGGTCATATTCTTACGAGGGTCGACTTTCAGTATAAAATATTTCAGTGAACCTAATCCTACGATGCGGGAAATATTATTCGCTTCATCCGGAGTCATTTCATCCAGTTTTCCTAGTTCCTGAGATATTTCATGAGCCGTGCCGATCATTTCTTCCATCAGGTCGTCTGCATCGACAACAGTACCTTCACGGCTCTTCATTTTTCCTTCCGGGAGTTCTACCATTCCGTAGGAGAAGTGCACCAAGCCTTTACCGAATTCGAAACCTAACTTATCGAGCAGGATGGATAATACCTGGAAATGATAATTTTGTTCGTTTCCTACAACATAGATCATTTTGTTGATCGGGTAATCGTCGAAACGCAGTTTGGCTGTACCGATATCCTGTGTCATATATACGGAAGTACCGTCGGCACGGAGTAGCAGCTTTTCATCCAACCCGTCTTTTGTCAGGTCTGCCCATACCGAACCATCTTCACGGCGGTAGAAAATTCCCTTTTCAAGACCTTCCATTACTTTGCCTTTTCCTTCCAGGTAAGTTTGTGATTCGTAGTATATTTTGTCGAAGTTTACCCCCATCATTTTATAGGTTTCATCAAAACCGGCGTAAACCCAATTATTCATCTTTTCCCATAATGCACGGACTTCGGCATCGCCGGCTTCCCATTTACGAAGCATTTCACGTGCTTCAGCCATAAGCGTAGATTGAGCTTCAGCTTCTTCTTTAGTCAGGCCCTTTGCTTCCAGGTCTTTCAGTTCCTGTTTATAATGCTTGTCGAATAATACATAAAAATCACCGATCAGGTGGTCACCTTTTTTACCGGATGATTCAGGAGTAACACCCTCACCCCATTTCTGCCAGGCGAGCATCGATTTGCAGATATGAATACCACGGTCGTTTACAATATTCGTTTTAACGACTTTGTTCCCGTTTGCCTTCATGATCTCTGCCAAACTGTAACCAAGCAGATTGTTACGTACGTGACCGAGATGCAGGGGTTTGTTTGTGTTAGGAGAAGAATATTCGATCATCACCAACGGAGATTGTTCCGTAACAGGTATGATCCCGTAAGATGGTTGTGCATTGACCGTATTTAACAGGTCGATCCAGCAAGGCCCGGCAACGGTCAGGTTCAGAAAACCTTTGATTACGTTGAACTCAGATACAGCCGGTTCATTTTTCAGCAAATACTCGCCGATTTCCTGGGCTGTCTGTTCCGGTGATTTCTTGGATGTACGAAGAAAAGGGAATACAACCAGGGTAAGATGTCCTTTAAACTCTTTTTTTGTCTTCTGTAACTGAATCTGGGCCTCTGAAACTTCGGCACCGTACAGTTCTTTAATTCCGGCAATGATCGCACCGGTGATCTGCTGTTCAATAACCATATTCTTACTTCTATATATTCTGATTTTATTTTGGATGCAAAGGTACATGATTATTTTTTAAAAACCTGCGTATAGGTATTTTGAATTGACAGGTAGCTTGACCTTTACTATATTCTTTTTTCTGGATAAGCATTTACTTTTTTCATGCGAAAGTCGTTGATTTGTGTACGGTTAGTATGTGTGTTTGGTTAAAATGTCGAGAAAGTTTCGGAAAATGTAAAATACCCGCAACCCTGTTGTGAAATAGGATATATGCTGTATGGGGTGTGTATGATATCAGAAACGGTTATCGCGCAATGATTTATTTGACATTTACGATCTTTGTAATGATATAGAAAAAGTGTTTTTGGGATAATTTATATGCTTAAAGTTACGCCAAAATAAATAGTGGTCGTTAATGATGGGATATAACTTTAGAGTCGGTAGTTTTTATAGAGTAAGAGCCAATAGCACTAGAATTTTACAAAATCTCATGGGAGATCAAAAAGGCTTATTAGATGATGTTGGATAAATGCGGCACATACATAAATTTGGTTTGTCTCTTATTTTTGATTGCTTTTTCATCTTGTGTAGATGAAACAGTCATTAATAAAAGTACAAAAAGTTCTTACCTGTCAATCAGTGGACTCGGACTAAGTGGTACTCACCCGGGTACTGCGGAGGATTATTATGTAAGTTCTTTTCGTGTCCTGGCTTTTGACCATGTGACAAATTTATGTATATCCAATGTTCTGTACTCAGCAGGACAGTTAGTGAATAATACGGTAGAACATCCTATTGATCCGGGAACTTATCGTTTTGTATTTTTGGCAAATGAGCCGACGGAGTCTTTGATTTCATCTGCTTTGGATGCGATTTCTTCATATAGCAACTTAAACAATATAGCTTATCCGGCAAATGCTTTTGCCTCGAATAAGAATATTCCTATGATGCAGGAAATCGAATATGTTAAGGTTTTGACCAAAGGGGCAGGAGCGGAATTGAGTGGTGGTACGATAGTCTCCGAATTGAAACTGAAGTTGAACAGAATGGGAGTTCGTGTTGACGTATTACTGAAGGCTGCAGATGATTTTGAAACAGAATTTAAAGGCGTTACATTCAGTAATATACCCGACAAGGTCGCTCTGACAGATAATTATACAGGTACTATCGAACGCAGTGTGATCCGCCAATTGTTAAGGACTTCCGATGCAAGTTATTTTTCAGATACGACGATTGCCGGCGTTACATGGGCTAAGAAAATTTCCCGTATCATTCTACCTGCTAATGAGCCAGCTTCTTCAACAGATGAGTCGAAAGCTGTTATTTTCACATTGAATATGGAAACGAGGTATAACCCGTCATGTAGGTTGGCTATTAGTTCGGAACCGGATGCAAATTATAGTTTGCCGAAAAATACGAAATTGGATTTTACTGGAACTATAAAGGATTTTTTACTGGTGAATATCATTGCGTCCGACTGGAATTATGATTGGATCGGTTGGGAGATACCAGGGAATAGAATATTGAATGTTTCGGATACAAAGGTGAATATCACAGATTTTAACGGGGCACGAATTTCGTTTAAATCGAATATGCCGTATGTATTTGTGGATGAAAAAGTCGTGGATCGGAGTACCGGTGCTGAATTACAAACCAGTCAGATTTTTAATGTCTTGTCTTATAGGTCTGATGATAGTAATTTGAACAAAAATGAAAGATTCAATTATAATCCTGCGACGGGAGATGGTTATATGGATATTTTACTGGACCAACCCAATGTGGCGGGAACAAAGACCTATACACTCACATTGGTAGGTACGGATAATTATTGGAGTAAAACAAATCTTATAAAAAAGACGATTGATGTCACTGTAAATCAAAATGGAGTACGCTTTGACTTCGGGTCAAAGGCTGAAGGCTATGACTCTTATATCGGTGCTTTTTTCAGAAATAGTGAAAAAGGTGAAAGAGTGATCAGTGGAAACAGGTGGGGTGTAGAGGATGCCTGGACGGCAGAAGTGGATGAAGCAAACGGAGGCCGGGATTTTATAGTATTAAGTACAACTCCCAGTTTTGATCCCTATATAGGAACAGACAATCCGGGTGATCCGGAAAAATATCCGGTTACACCTAATCAATATCAGGGGGAAAGTGGTACTTCCGTGAAAGGGAGAGGACGTATTTATTTCCGGATTGGCATGGCAGAAACAAGGGCCGAAGGAAGTACTCCGAGATATGGGGTCGTGAATGTCACTTATGCTCATGGTAATGCTACTTATACAGCCCAATTATATATTCGTCAGGGTGAAGAGCCTGATTATCTGATGAGAAGAGGAACACAGTCCGGAACTTCCAGTTACGGAGCTAAATTCTCTCCGTATAATTTGACGGTGAGTACTTTTAAAAATACCCCGAATACGACTTTGAAGTATTATGAGATGACTTATAGCAATCTAGCTACTGAAGTCGCCTTTGTAAAATATCCGACTCAGGCCGGAGCTCATTTTCAATGGGGATTACCGATAGCTAATGCAGCTATGGGGCGTCGTGCATATCATCCGACTAATAAGAATCTGGGTAGTGTTTCCCCTTGGAGTGTCACAGGTTGGCCAGGGAATCAATATTTTATCCAGTTATCGGCTTTCTCTTACTGGAGAGCAACGTCGGGTGTGAAATATGAGGAGTATTATGAAGTATGTCCTCCCGGGTATTACCGCCCGACAGACGGTCCGTTGGATCGAAGGGCAGTAAATAGTACGGATGCTCAGGTTTATATGTCGGATTGGAGAATGTCTTTATTCACGTCCCCTATGAAAGGTGATGCGTCATGGAATACAGTAAATCAACCATTTGAATCGGCTAATAAGCCGGTACTGTATACTCCCGGTGTTCTTGCAGAACTCTTATACGGATGTTATGCAGATGGCTTTTTTGACAGGCGTCCCGTTATGGAGAGGAATATGGTTGTGGGAAATAGCAGGGATCCATCCACAGGTAGTGCACCTGCAGGCTCGTCTAAAAAATATAAAGGGGTTAGTTTGGATAATACGGAAGCTGCTTATCTCGGTACATTGTTTTTCAATGCAAGTACCAAAGCTTCTTTATTCTTGCCGTCGGCAGGGAGAAGATGGTATCTGGATGGCAGCTTGGAATATGCTGGTGAAACCGGATATTATTGGGCCTCTTCTGTTGCTCCGGGGTGGACGGATACATCCACTGGAGTACAGAATGGTAATCCTTATGGTAATATGTGGAATTTTGAATTCAATTATGATGCGACAAAACCCATATCTACCAGTCATTTGTTTGGGAATACAATTCGGTGTGTAAAAAAATGAAGAGAAAGTTGATATATAATATAATAAGGTTAAGCTGTTTTTTCATACTCATGTTTATGTCGGCTTGTAACCATGAGGTGCTTATCTCGGATCTGCCAGGTCCTGATGAGCCCTCTGATGGCAAGGTGAGAATTGAAATTTTTAATCGTGCTGACTCTCATAATCTTCCTACGACTAGAGCGGCGGATGAATGGAGTGTCGGAATGCAGCCCTGGGTACTGGTTTTCAGAGGAAATGACAACAATGCCACTTTTGTAGAGGCTGTGCAGGCTTTTGAAATGATCGGGACAGGGAAGAGGTATGTCTTGTTGACAGAACAAACCGATGGTGCCAGTTATCAGATATTGATATTGGCTAATTCAAAGCAGAAATATTATTACGGTTCACAAGTGTATAATTTTGTGGATTTTCCCGCTGGTATGGCTGTCGGGGATAAATTATCGGTTGTCTGTAATAATCTGAAGACTGACCTCTTTACTCCTTCGGATGGAAAATATATGCCGTATGACAATGGGGAAACGATTCCAATGAGTTATTTGCTGCAAGGCTTGACGAATATAGATAATACAACCAAAATAGCGAATTCGGATGATACCCCGTTGCGAATGACGCGTGTGGTAGGGCATGTTCTTATTTTTAACGAGGCTGGTAATTTTAAATTCAAAGGAATAACATCGGTCGGTAATGTCCCTCGGCAGGGGCAGTTGCACAATTTGAGTACAAACATAATGAGTAGTGTAACCAATCTGACGGAGTATAGAAAGGATGCTTCTTATTCGTCCAATCTGATCGATGCGGTAGGAGAGAATACAAATGGGAAGCCGGTTTATTTTTATGAAACGAATTCAAGAGAGAATGATACATATATGATTATTCAGGGAGAATACGAAGGAAAAGATTATTACTATAAGATGTCGATGATTAATATGTATGACCAATTTAATCCGAAGAATCTGTTACGTAATTATGCCTATATATTTCAGATTAAGCAAGTATCAGGGGCGGGTTATGAAACGATTGCCGATGCTAAGCTATCTGGTGCGTCTAATGTGAACCTGAAAACCGAGTTGCTGGTGGATGACAGTGATACACATGAAATAGTGGCTAACGATTCTTACTACCTTGGAGTGAGTAATTCTGTTTTTATAGCTTATACCAGTAGTGCAGTTGAATATAATATATTCGATTTTATAACTAACTGTACAATAAATTTCTCCAACTCCAAAACAATAAGTGGCAATATCTCGTCGGCTCTGTTTAGGTTAACCTCGCCAAGCGATGGAATAATACCTATTGTAGAATCTACCAATCCACGGAAAACGACAGCGAAGGCTTCTATTTCAAATGGGCTGGCAGATCAGGCTCGTGTTACGCTTAATTTAGGTAATCTGGAGAAAGTCGTAGAAATAAAACAAAGAAGTGCGGTCCCTTCAGGTGGGGAAGTTCTTGGATATATACCTTCGGGAGAGATTTATTCGGGTAGAACAATAAACTATTATTGTCTTTCAGCTTCTCTCGATGATGCAACGTCCACTAAAAATTGGATCAAATTGCGTCCTTCATCTATGGTGTCGCGTAATGATACTACCAATATAACGGTGGACGATGGAAAGATATTTGTAGAGGTGGAACCTAATTCTTCCGGTACGGCAAGAAGGGGAGTGGTAAATCTTACGACAATAAGTAGTTCTTCCTCTACAGGTAGTTTTACACAACGTATAAAAATAGATATTGCTCAATTGAGTAATTAGTAAATAAAAAGTCATATAGATGAAAAAAGTATTTATACTTATATTATTGATGCTCGGTTATTTTGTTCCCGGGAGTAAAGCGCAGAAGGTTGCGGTCAAGAGTAATCTGTTGTACGATCTGACAACAACCATGAATCTTGGCCTGGAAATAGGGCTGGCTCCTAAATGGACGTTGGATGTTCCGGTCAATTATAATCCCTGGAAACCGGATAACGGCAGACGTTTACGTCATTGGGGAATACAACCTGAAGTGCGTTATTGGTTCTGCGAGCGTTTCAACCGGACATTTGTTGGATTACATGCACATTATGCAGACTTTAATGTTGGAAATCTTCCGGGACTATTTAGTGATAACATGCAGAAAAACAGGTATCAAGGCCATCTATATGGTGGGGGATTGTCGATCGGTCATTCCTGGATATTGAAAAAGCGCTGGAGCATCGAGGCTTCTGTCGGATTGGGATATGCACGTATCGAATATGAGAAATATCCTTGTGCGGAGTGCGGTTCCAAACTGAAAGATACGGGACGAAATTATTTTGGACCGACAAAAGCGAGTATATCATTTATTTATCTGATTAAATAATAAAATGAGAATGAGAAGAAATATACAATTCATCATATGCGTAATGGCGATTTTATACCTGGGCTGTTTTCCGGTAATGGGACAATCGCGTTCTCATGAAGGGGTTATAACAGTGAATCCGGTACAACTGGAACAGGCCGGTGATTCTCTTTATGTTCATATGGAGATCGTGTTGGACGGTGTGAAAGTGAAATCTACCCGCGGAGTAGATTTTATCCCGCAACTAACTTCTGCAGAAAAGACGTATAGTTTACCGAAAGTCACAATGAAAGGAAAGGATGAATATCGTGTGTATGAACGTACCCTCTCCCTGATGAACGCCAGAGAGAAAACTGAGTATGAAAAACCTTATCTGGTTGAACGTCTAAATAAGCGGACCGACAAAACGATTCAGTACCGGTATGCTTTGCTTTATGAGCCGTGGATGGCAGATGCTCATCTGGACGTGAAACGGGATGAATGCGGTTGCGGAGAAACATTATTAATGAATGTGGAGCCGGTTGTCGATAAGGTTGCATTGGAGCATATACCGGAACCTTATGTCGTTGTGCCTCACATGGCTTTTATCAAACCTGTGGTGGAAGATATCAAACGTCGTGATATACAAGTGGAAAGTTTTCTGGATTTCGAGGTGAATAAAACGAATATTCGTCCCGAATATATGAACAATCCGCAGGAACTGGCAAAGATCCGTTCAATGATCGATGAACTGAAATCCGATCCGAGTATCGAAGTAAAAGGCTTGGATATTATCGGCTATGCTTCTCCGGAAGGTTCTTTGGCGAACAATAAACGTTTATCGGAAGGGCGTGCTATGGCTTTACGCGATTATCTGCTATCCCGGTATGATTTTTCACAAGATCAGTATCGTTCTGTTTTTGGTGGTGAAAACTGGGAGGGCCTTGTGAAAGTACTCGATGCCGGAGATATGGAATATAAGAATGAGATATTGGCTATTATCGATACTTATTCGATAGATACCGAGCGAAAGGCGAAGTTAAAACAGTTTCGCGGAGGTGTACCTTATCAGTATTTACTGAAAAATATTTATCCGGGTTTGCGTGTTGCCGTTTGTAAAGTTAATTATAACGTGAAGAACTTCGATGTGAATGAAGCGAAAGAGGTGATCAAAAGACGTCCGCAGAATCTGAGCCTGAATGAAATGTTCATGGTGGCGAATAGTTATCCGGTCGGTTCCCGAGAATTTGTAGAAGTTTTTGAAATTGCAGTAAGGATGTATCCGGAGAATGATGTAGCAAATATAAATGCGGCAGCAGCGGCTCTTTCTCAGGGAAATCTGGTAGCGGCAGAGCGTTATCTGAATCGGTTGACGGTAAAAAATGTTCAGCCGGAATACGATAATGCGATGGGTGTATTGGCACTGTTGAAAGAAGAGTATGATACGGCAGAGAATTATTTGAACACTGCTGCCCGTTCTGGATTGGAAGCGGCTAAAAATAATTTGAAAGAATTGGAAAAGAAAAGAATCAATATAGTTGAGATTGAGAATAAAATGAGATAAATAAATGAGTAAAAATTACTAATTAAATTTGAGTAAAATGAAGAAGAAAAATCTATTTATGATGGCATGCGCAGCATTACTGTTTGCAGCATGTAGTGAAAGTTTGCCGGATGGCGGCGGAGATGGCGGTGGTGTCGACAATACAGATGGAGAAGCTTGGGTGTCCCTTAGTGTCCGAACAGGAGGAACGACCAAATCCTTGAATACTCCCAATACTGAAAATGGTACTGAAAATGAGACAAAGGTGAATGAAATGATGGTTGTATTCTTTGATAACCATGTGGATACTCCTACTCCTGATCCGAGCGTGGTCGATGTAAAGCTATGGGGGTCTAGTGATCCGGAAATAAATACACCTGGACAAGGCGGTGGAACTGCGACAAGTGCATTCAAGGTGAAAAAGACAGCGAAAGCTTTTATGGTTGTATTAAATCCGTCCACAGAATTTAAAACTGCGGCAACTTTAACAAATGCTAAGTTATCTACCGTAAACGCAGCGATTATTAATACAGATGTGACTTCTGTGATTGGTGCTGACAAAAAGAACTTTATGATGACAAATGCCAAAGGAAAGCTGGAACCAACAAAGATTACAGACACTGGTGGCACTGTTGATGTAGAAGATATAGACTTGGTAACCTATCCAACTGCGGGAGAAGCGGAAAAACAACCGCAACAGCTGACTGTCGATCGCGTCGCTGCGAAAGTACGTTTGTTCGCAGATGAAAATTATACAGGAAACAGTATTGATGTTGCTACTGTTGGATGGGCTTTGAATGTAACGAATAAAAAATATTTCCCGATGTCTGAAAGATCCAAGACGTGGATGGAAACACCAGCAGCTGGTGGTCGTGGTACTTGTATATCTCCATATGATATATGGAAGTTTGGTTCTTACAGGAAAGATCCGAATTTTGAGGGTCAGAAGACGAGTATGCCTAATATCGGTGCATCTCCTTATACGGATAATTATGAATTCTATACTCAGGCTGATGCAACTATTACTGGTAAGTGGTCAGATGCAACGGCTGGTCCTTCCAGTGGTCCTAATGCCTCTAAGATACCGGCATTGTATTGTTTGGAAAATACTCAGGAAGAAGCTGATAATTATCAAGCCTATACAACACATGTATTGCTGAAAGCTACAATCGCACCTACCGGATTAAAACTTCCGAACGATGGGGGTGTCTATAATGGAACAACTAACAGTGATGCCGATGTCGATGATTCAGGAAAGATTATATCCGGAAATGATTGGATTAAGGTCGGTTCCGGTTATTATTCCTATGGCTTGCTTATAAAATATATTGAGGCTGAATTGGTTTCAAAATATAAAAGTGATGATTCTGATAACTTTCCTACTTCGTTGACTACTACATTCAATACTTACCTTACTTATTTGAAAGGAAAATCAGTTGTAGATGTGGATGCGGTTGCTCTTCTAACAAAAGAAGCTTTTACAACTAAATATGGTTCTACCGATAGTGGAATAGAAGCCGGAGCTAAGGAACTTGCTGATTTATTCAAGCAAGCTGGAGTTAGTACTCACGGTGCTGATAGTTATGGTTCTGTTTCTTATTATAAGGGAGGAGATTCCTATTATACTATCATGATCAAACATGATAATGATGAGGATAATACAAACAACAAGCTTGGAGAATTTGGGGTAGTACGTAATTCGGTATATGATATTACTATTAATTCGATTAAGAACCCAGGATATCCGACTATTCCTCCTCCAGATACAGACAAGAAGGATGAGGAAGAAGAAGCCTTCCTCTCTATAGAGATCAATATTAATCCTTGGACCTGGTATACGCAGGGAGTGGATTTATAATTTTGAATGGATGATCTGATTTTTTATAAGAAGTTGTGGGAGAAACCCTCCCACAACTTCACTTTTAACAAATAAGTTTCCGGAGACTTGAAAACTTTGGGATTTTTATTTTGACGGAACGAAGCGTTCTGTCCACCGAATTGGAAATAACGAGAAAAGAGAAATATCTTTTCCTCTATATATAGAATAACTAGAAAAGAAAGAATATGAAGCTAAAAAGCCTATTACGTCACATTACCATATGGGTTATCCTTATCGGCTCTTTGATGACCTCGTGTGACAGCTTTAATGAGGATCTGCCGGAATGCCGTCTGCTTGTAAAGTTCAAGTATGACTATAATATGGAATTTGCGGATGCTTTTCATGCACAGGTCGATAAAGTAGAGCTTTATGTCTTTGATAAAGATGGAAAATTCCTGTTCAAACAAGTAGAAGAAGGAACAGCCTTGTCGACAGGCGATTATCTGATGCCGGTGGTACTTCCGGTCGGGCAATATCAGTTTATGGCATGGGGTGGGGCGCATGAATCCTATGATATCTCTTCATTGGAGAAAGGTGTCTCTTCTATTTCTGATTTGAAGTTGCTCCTGAAGCGCGAAGAATCCCTTATCATCGATAAAGAAGTGGAACCTTTGTGGTATGGAGAAATTATAAACGTTGATTTTACCGGGACAACCCATCAGACAGAGGTGATTAATCTGATAAAAGATACCAACAAAGTCCGGTTTGTCTTTCAGGGTAGTAATGAAGACTCCTGGGGGGTGAATGTAAATGCTTATGATTATGAGATCATAGAATCTAACGGATATTTGGGATACAATAATTCCTTGTTGGATGATGATGTTCTCAGTTACCGGCCATATCATATAGAGCAAAAGAATTTTGCAGCGGCAACAGTCGAGCTGAATACGATGCGTTTTTTAGAAGATCGTAATGCTCGCTTTGTGGTAACAGAAAAAGCGACTGGGAAAAAAGTATTTAATATCAATCTGACCGATTTTCTGATAATGACAAAGATTGAAGGTCATAATATGACTCCACAAGAGTATCTGGACCGTGAGAGTGAATACAAGATCATCTTTTTCTTTTCAGATAATGATCCGTGGCTTGCATTGCGAATTAGTATAAACGGTTGGACTTGGTATTTTCAGAATGAAGGCGGACTGTAAACAGGTACAATATTTGGAATGTGTATCATTTTTTTTTCAGTAGTGCAGTTTGTGAGGAATAGATAATGGTATTGCATTGATTGTTTCGGAAAATGAAACTCGAATCTCGTTAGTTGTTTACATAGTGGCCGGGGAAGAGGCTCGGATGCGTTATAAGAACCGTAAATGCGAGGATAATTTATTGAAAAGCAGCATCTTTGTATAAAATAAATGACGGGAAAATACATTCCCCGTCATCATAAATTCGACATAAAATACTGACCTGTAAATCAGGTAAGTTTAATATTAATACTAGTGTGGGTTCCAGGGGGCAGTGATGTTCTCTGGAATTATTTTTTATGCTATAAACCTGATTACTTTACTGCACCTTCTCGTTCAACTCAGCTCCGGCCTTAAATTTAATAGCTTTGCGAGCTGGAATTGTAATGGTCTGTTTGGTAGCTGGGTTAACACCTTTGCGTTCACCTCTTTCGCTGATAGAGAAAGAACCGAAACCTAAAAGAGAAACTTTGCCTCCGGCTTTCATTTCATCGGATACTGTTTCAATAAAAGCATCAACTGCCTTCTTTGCATCTGTCTTGCTCAATCCTGATTTTTCAGCAACAGATGTAATAAATTCTGTTTTGTTCATGATGGTTTGATAATTAATATGTTAAACAATTCTGTGATAGCCTAAAAGTCGGTCCAAATGTAGTTTTTATTTAATATTCTGCAAAGAAAAACATTGTTTTTTTTATTGATTTACTATGTTTTAGTACTATTTGAAGAAAAAACAATCAAAATATATTTACCTTTGCCGCAAATTGATATGTATATGATGAATCAAAATGGCTCCGGGTTCTTGAATAGTATACCGCCCGTTACAAAAAACCTTATCATTATCAACCTGCTTTTCTGGGTAGCCAGTCTGGTTTTACCGAAAGTAGGGATAGATTTGGTGCAACTATTGGGATTGCACTTCCCGGGTGTGAAAGATTTTTACCCGTTTCAGTTTGTTACTTATATGTTCATGCACGATACACATTCCTTTGCTCATGTCTTTTTCAACATGTTCGGGGTGTATATGTTTGGACGTGTACTTGAGAATGTATGGGGACCGAAACGTTTCCTTACCTTTTATCTGGTGACAGGTATCGGTGCCGGTATCATACAGGAACTGGTATGGGCATATTCCCTTCAGTCTTTTGCGAGTGCCAACGGGTTGTCGCTTTTCCAATTAGTCCGGATGGATCCGTCGCTGAATATGATGATCACGATAGGTGCTTCGGGTTCCGTGTTCGGTATCTTGCTGGCGTTTGCTATGCTGTTTCCGAATGTTCCTTTGTTCCTGATGTTTATCCCGATCCCAATTAAAGCTAAATATTTTGTTGTGTTTTACGGTTTGGCAGAACTATTTATGGGTGTTTCCAGTTTTGGTGGAGATACAGTCGCACACTTTGCCCATCTAGGAGGTATGTTGTTCGGCTACTTTATGGTTCGCTACTGGAAAAAGAAAGATGCAGGCAATGGAAAGTATTTTTACTAATCTGAAGAATACGTTCCGGACAGGGAATATACTGGCTAAGCTTATATATATTAATGTAGGGCTTTTTATCCTGATCCGGTTGCTGGGAGTGATATTTCTGCTTTTTAATGTTCCCGGCATACCTTTTTTACAATATTTACAGATGCCTTCATCGCCGGAACTTCTGATGTATCGGCCCTGGACGGTTATCACTTATATGTTTACCCATTTCGACTTCCTGCATATTCTTTTTAATATGCTTTGGTTGTATTGGTTCGGTGGACTGTTCCTTACATTCTTCAGCGAACGTCAGTTGGGGGGATTGTATCTGTTAGGCGGTATTGCAGGTGCAGTTCTGTTTATGCTTGCTTATAATATTTTCCCGTATTTTCAGACGGTAGCCTCTTCCAGCTATCTGATGGGAGCATCGGCTTCGGTGATGGCAATTGTTTTTGCTGTATCGTTCTATAGGAAAGATCTGGAGATAAATTTGTTCCTGATCGGACGAATCAAATTGATTTATCTGGCGTTGTTCACTTTTGTGATCGATCTGCTGGCTATTACCTCTGATAATGCCGGCGGACATATTGCACATATAGGAGGCGCTTTGTTCGGTATCTGGTTTGCCATGCAGATCAAAAAAGGGAAAGATCTGACTGCTCCGATGAACCGCGTGCTCGACTGGGTTGCGAATCTGGGGAAAAGAAAGCCTAAAATGAAGGTGACCTATAAACGTGCGGAAACCGATTATGAGTATAATGCCCGTAAACAACGGGAGTCGGCTGATATAGATGCTATTCTGGATAAACTGAAACGTTCCGGATACGAAAGCCTTTCGGCTGATGAAAAAAGACAATTATTTGACGCGAGTAAAAAATGAGTGAAGGAATGAAGACACTGAAGTTGTTGTTCAAATCATTGTTTGTTCTTGCCAATGTTTTGATCGTAGTGCTGTTAATAGCTTCAGCCTATTCAGACCGTGTTTCTCCTGATACTATCCTGGGATTTTCCTATTTGGGATTGGCTTTTCCTGTTTTATGCGTCCTGAATCTTTGTTTTGCTCTCTATTGGCTGTTTTTGTGGGAATGGCGATTCCTGTTGATCGGCTTATGTTCTTTTCTGATCTGCTGGGGACCTGTGAAGAAGTATTTTCCTTATCATAGCCGGGTAAAGGATATCCCGAAGGAAAATGTATTGAAGGTGCTTACTTATAATGTAATGGGGTTTGCATATAAAGACCACACGAAGGAATCTCCCAATAAGATCATAGAATATATCGCTAACTCAGGAGCAGATATCGTTTGTCTGCAGGAATATGCAGTGGGTAAATCAGAGAAATTCCTGACTCCGAAAAAGGTTTATCAGGCATTGGATATGTATCCTTACCGTTCTGTTATTCCTATTAATTCATCGGGGTATTTGAATTTTGGTATTGCTGTTTTTTCTAAATATCCCATCTCAAACTCCCGGAGAATAAAATATGAAAGTGATTTTAATGGTTCTTCTGTCCATGAACTGAACGTGAATGGAAAGACATTGACCCTGATTAATAATCATCTGGAGTCGTTTAAGCTGACAATGGAAGACCGGAGCCGTTACACCGCTTTCATTAAAAATATCAGTACGGATACTTTTGACGGCATTAAGGGCGCATTGGAGCAGAAGCTGGGACCGGCTTTTAAAATGCGGGCCAGGCAAGCTGAAGTGGTTGCTGCTGAAATAGCTAAGGCAAAGGGTGATTATGTGGTAGTTTGTGGTGACTTTAACGACACGCCTATCTCATATGCCCATCGCACCGTTCAGGGACCTTTGGTCGATTCGTTTGCCGAATCGGGACAGGGGATGGGAGTTACTTACAATCAGAATATGTTTTGGTTCCGTATCGATAATATATTGCATTCAAAGAATATGAAGTCGATGAACTGTACCATTGATAAAATACGATATTCGGACCATTATCCATTGTGGTGTTATCTGAGTATGTAACTCTGTTGTTCAATTGTTATCTTCTGCAGCATCGAATACATCGCCGAACAGATTCTCTGCAAAGAAAAATGTCGCATTACAGAAAAGTAACGGATCTTTGATTAATGCGATCGTATTACTTTTTCCATTATTGGCAATGACGTTTTCTGCTGGATAAGTCTTGTATTTCTTTTCGTTATTCGGGTCGTACTGATAAGTGATATCGGTCAGTTCGATTGTGTATTTTTCATCGAAGCAATAAATCCTCATTTTATATTTGACGATTGTCTTGTCCGTTTCGTTCAGCAGTAATTCGACTTTGGAGTTGATAAATATCGTTCCTTTCGACTTACTGGAAGTGACGCTTGACAGGAAAACATCTTTCCCATAATTCTTTTTGGCCCACTTATCGATTGCGTTGAACAGTTCGCCCTTTTTCATGCCTTCGACATCTACTTCATCGCTGTAACAGACCTTACCCTCTTTCATGGGTGCGCATGCTTCTACACTGCCTTTATGCCCCTGTGCCATGGTAAGCATAGGGCATATCGACAATAGCAGGATTACTAATCTCTTCATTATTTTACCGTTTATCTGATCCATACGTTAAGTATTTCTCCGATCACTATTTTTTGTGCTCCTTCGCTGGATTCACCTTGCTTGATACACTGGATCATAAACCAGGTTTCCGGATCATCTTTTTTCTTGAAAGAGATCGTATAGATGTCGTTATCTCTGATCGCTTTATAAACTTCACTTTCCGGACTGATGGAGATGGAAGCAATGTTCTTTCCAAACATCTTACCCATTTCTTTCCAGGTAGCATAATGCTCCACCAGATTTTCCTTTTCGGCCGGAGTTACCTCCATTTTGCTGTCAGGTAACATATTCAGTAAGGTTGATGGAACCTTGCCCGGCTCGAATGCACTTAAACCCTGGCAAACTTCCGTATTGTTGCTTGCAGGAGCCTGAGCTATGTTTTGTGCGGGTACTGTTACAACCTGGGTCGTTTGCTCCTGGGCTGGAGTAACAGCATAAGCCGGAACTGTTACGGCTGCCGGTTTTACACCGAATGCTTCACTGGCGCTCCGGAACATCTCGTCTGCAAAATCGATTGTCTTGCGGCGGAATTTACCGTTGCCGCGATTTAGTTTGTCTTTTTTCTTATTCAAAGCGTATTTGTCGGTAATCCATTCTTCTGCTGTATATTTTTCCGGTTCACGTTGATAAGAAACATTGTATTCGTAGCGGATGCCGGCCAGTTTGATGTTGGCAGAGTTGTCTTCACATTCAATCGTTACGCGATAGTCCATCAAGGTACGGTCCAGTGACAATGCTGTGCTTTGGAACACCAGATATTCTTCGCCTACTGCTGCGATATCTCCTTTGTCCTTGTCTGAATAAACCAACCGGCGGCCTTCTTCGCTGAAAAACTTCTCAGCCCATGTGTACATGACGTTATAAATCTGATCCTTGGAAAGTGAAGGCATACTTATCTCTTTGGTAAAGATAACTTTGCCGCCATCTTCAGGAACGGCTCCGGCTAAATACTTCTGATCTTCCTGTGCTATCAGCAGGGAAGGAATAAATAATAATAAGAATAATAGCTGTCTCATGGTGAATTCTGTGTTTTTTTACAGGCAAAGATATATATTTGTGTTTGAAATTAACTATGAGAGTGACAAATAATTAATCTAATTACTACTTGACAAAGAAAAAAAGCCTATATTTGCACCCTGTGAAAAAACGAAAATAAATAATGTAATAACATAAACTCAAGATTCAAATGCAAAACAAAGGATTTGTAAAGGTCTTCGCGGTGTTACTTACGCTTGTATGTTTGTTCTATCTATCGTTCTCATTTGTAACAAGATATTACAACAATAAAGCCGCTGAGTATGCAGGCGGGGATCCGTCGAAAGAGAGTCTTTATTTGGACTCATTATCTACTCAGAAGGTGTGGCTGGGCTATACGCTTAAGCAGTGCCGTGAAATGGAAATTAGTTTAGGACTTGACCTGAAGGGCGGTATGAACGTCGTTCTGGAGTTGAATGTGGCAGATGTTATCCGCTCGCTTTCAAATAACAACCAGGATGAAAACTTCAACAAAGCATTGGATTTAGCCTATGCACGCCAGGCAACCAGTCAGAGAGACTTCATTGACTTGTTTGCAGAAGAGTACAAGAACCTGGACAATGGTGCACGCCTGTCTGCTGTTTTCAGTACTTTCGAATTGAAAGATAAAATTACTCCTCAGAGCACAGATGCTCAGGTTGTTGCAGTATTGAAAGATGAGTTGAAAAGTGCTATCGATAATTCATTCAACGTATTGCGTACCCGTATTGACCGTTTCGGTGTGGTTTCTCCTAACATCCAGCGTTTGGAAACAGCAGGACGTATCCTGGTGGAACTTCCGGGTGTAAAAGAACCTGAACGTGTACGTAAATTGTTACAGGGTAGTGCAAACCTGGAATTCTGGGAAACTTATCAGTTACCGGAAGTTTACCAGCAGTTGGTTGCTGCCGACAATGTACTGGCAACAGTTCTGAAAGAACATAATGACGAAGCTGCTGTTACTGAAACAGAAAGTGTTTCTACTGACGGTACGGATACGACTGCCACTGCTACAGAAACTGTAACAGATAATGCAGCTGCTACAAGCGAAGCTGATTCTTTGCTGCAGCAGATCGCTCAGGATAAACCTGAAGCTCAGGCTAACCAGTCGATGGAAGAATTTGCAAAACAGCATCCGTTGTTTGCTTTGTTGCAGATCAACCAGTATAATGGTCAGTTGGGACGTGGTGCTGCTGTTGGTGTGGCTAACGTAAGAGACATTCCTAAGATCAACGAATATCTGGCAATGAAACAGGTGAAAGACGTATTGCCTCGTAACCTGTCTTTGAAATGGGGTGTAAAAGCAATCGATGAAAAAGAACAGTTCTTCGAATTATATGCTATCAAAGTTACTAACCGTGACGGAACACCTGCTTTAGGTGGTGACGTAGTAACGGATGCTAACGCTGACTTCGTTCAGCAGGCAGGTCGTTCAGAACAGCAGGTTAGTATGGCTATGAACGCAGAAGGAGCTAAAGCATGGGCTCGTCTGACAAAAGAAAATATCGGTAAAGCGATCGCTATCGTTCTGGATGACATGGTTTATTCTGCTCCGAACGTAAACGATGAAATTACCGGCGGACGTTCTCAAATTACTGGTCATTTCACTCCGGAAGAAGCGAAGGACTTAGCGAACGTATTGAAATCAGGTAAGATGGCAGCTTCTGTGCATATCGTACAGGAAGATGTTGTCGGTCCGTCACTGGGTCAGGAAGCTATCAGTTCAGGTGTTATCTCATTTGCACTGGCTTTATTCCTGTTGATGATCTATATGTGTGCATTCTACGGTATTATCCCGGGTCTGATCGCAGACGGAGCCTTGGTGTTGAATATCTTCTTCACAATGGGTATTCTGGCTTCCTTCCAGGCTGTACTTACTTTGCCGGGTATCGCCGGTATGGTATTGACACTGGGTATGGCGGTCGATGCTAACGTGTTGATCTACGAACGTACAAAAGAAGAGCTTCGAGCCGGTAAATCGTTGGGTAAAGCTATTGCCGACGGTTACAGCAATGCCTTCTCTGCTATCTTCGACTCCAACTTGACATCTATCATTACCGGTGTCGTATTGTTCTACTTCGGTACAGGTCCTATCCGTGGTTTCGCAACCACCATGATCATCGGTCTGTTCGCATCCTTCCTTACAGCTGTGTTCCTGACTCGTATTGTTTACGAAGCATTACTGGCTAAAGATAAACTGAAGAATGTAACATTCGTAACTTCTATCACAAAAGACCTGTTGACTAATCCGAAGATCAACTTCCTGGGTGCCCGTAAGGTCGGTTATCTGATCCCTACAGGTATCATCATTCTGGGAGCTATCTCCATGATGACAATTGGTTTGAATAACGGTATCGACTTCACTGGTGGACGTAACTATATCGTTCGTTTCGATCAGGATGTAAAGACGGATGAAGTTCGTAATATGCTGGATGAAAAACTGGATGGTGCTGTAAGTGTTATCACAATCGGTACTCCGGACCAGGTTCGTGTATCTACCAACTTCAAGATCGATGATGCCGATCCAGCAGTAGACCAGGAAATCGAATCTTTATTGTTCGAAGGTGTTAAACCGCTGCTTCCGGAAGGAACAACATTGGATCAGTTTACAACTACTTATATTCAGAGTTCTCAAAAAGTGGGACCGAGTATGGCTGACGACATCAAGAACAGTGCTATCATGGCAGTTATCTTCGCGATGTTCTGTATGGCAGCTTATATCCTGCTTCGTTTCCGTGATATATCATTCTCTGTCGGTGCATTTGCATCAGTTGCAGTGACAACATTGTGTATCATTTCTTTCTATACATTATTATGGAAAGTATTACCGTTCTCTATGGAGGTCGACCAGACATTTATCGCGGCTATCCTGACGATTATCGGTTACTCTATCAATGATACCGTGGTTGTATTCGACCGTATCCGTGAAACGATCGGTCTGTATCCGAAACGTGACCGTTATCAAGTAATTAATGACGCATTGAACTCTACATTATCCCGTACATTCAATACATCATTGACTACATTGGTTGTAGTACTGTGTATCTTTATCCTGGGTGGTAGCACAATCCGTAGCTTTACGTTTGCTATCCTGTTAGGTATTATCATCGGTACTTATGCTACACTGTTCATTGCAACTCCGATTGCATACGAATTGCAGAAGAGGAAAATAAACAAAAAAGCTGCTGCAGAACTTGCTAAGTAAGAAGCAGAAGTCATAGAATTATAGAAAAGGCCACCTCATTTCGGGGTGGCCTTTTTCTTTTTTGTGATATGCTTCTAAACATATAAACCGGAATTGTTCGGATTCATCTAAATAATTACCTTGTAGCCCACTTTAATGAATCGTGGATAAGAGTTAAAACGTCATCAATTTAGACTACATTTGGGTGAACAATTGTCGGAAAAAAGAGATTTGACATGTGTTTAGACCTGAATAATGAAAAGAAAAAATGGAAGGAGATAAATTATTAATAAGAAACGCCTCACAAGTTATTACCTGTTCTGGTTTTGCTGCTAAAAGAGGAGCGGAAATGTCTAACCTTCATATTATTGACGACGGTGCTGTCGTCATCTCAGGCGGTATAATCACACACGTAGGACCGACTAATGATATTTTGCGTACAGTCGATGCAGACGATTATCTGGAAATCGATGCGACCGGACGGGCTTTGCTTCCTGGTTTTGTAGATAGTCATACACATTTTCTTTTCGGAGGTTATCGGGAGAAAGTATTTTCCGAACGTTTGAAAAAGAATTATTCTTTGTCGCCTGTAGAATATAGCGAAGATGTTCTCGGAACTGTCAGTGCTACCCGTTCTTGTGATTTTGAGCAGTTGTGGGAAGCAGGTTATGAGCGTCTGGATGAAATGTTTAATATGGGGGTAACGACTGTAGAGGGGAAGAGCGGCTATGGTCTGGATTTTGATACGGAGTTGAAACAGCTTCGAGTTATGGCAGATTTGAATGACGAGCATCCGATAGATGTTGTTTCTACCTATTTCGGAGGGCATGTTACTCCAGCCGAATATACTCATCAGACAGATGATTACATTACTTATATGATAGAGAAAGTTTTGCCGGAGCTTCGTTTGGAGAGATCGGTAACTTTCTGTGATGTTTATTGTGACCAGGGCTTATTTTCTTTACGTCAGACAGAACGTTTGCTTCGTGCAGCCCGCGGTCTGCGTTTTAAATTGAAAATGCATACAGATTCGATCGCTTCCTTTGATGGGGCGGAACTGGCTGCAAAGTTAAAGACAGTAAGTGCCGATCATTTACTGTATGCTTCAGACGTAGGTATCAAACGTTTGGCATGTAGCGGGATTGTTGCTACTTTACTCCCTTTTAGTTCCTTTTCACAGAATAAGCCATATGCCCGCGGACGTGAAATGATCGATGCCGGTTGTGCGGTAGCTTTGGCTTCTGACTATAATCCGGGGAATTGTTTCTCATGTTCTATTCCAATGTTATTTGCCCTGGCATGTATCCAGATGAAACTGACTCCCGAAGAAGCTTTAACGGCGCTGACCATAAATGGTGCAGCCGCTTTAGGATTGGCGAAAAAGACCGGTAGTATCGATGTAGGGAAGAAGGCTGATTTGATATTATTGAAATATCCGTCATATAAGTTCTTACCTTATAATATCGGAATGAATATCGTAGATACAGTGATCAAGGATGGTATTCTCTATATGATCTGATTGCCGGATATTATCTTGCTTTTTTGTGAAATAGGTCGATATTTTGTATTTAAGATGCTTAAGTATAATGCTTTAGTATGGTTTTTTGTGTGGATTACAGTGACTAGAAAAAACGATCGTTTTTTCTAGTCACTGCGAAGATACCTACATTTTTTTATTATTTAATATTTATATATATAAAAAACTACTGATAGATTGCATTTTATATTCAGGAATTAAACCCTAAATATAATTGTCATTTATGTCTACTCTATGGCCTAATTAGTGACTAGAAAAAACGATCGTTTTTTCTAGTCATTTTAAGTATACTGGGAATAA